>Ga0265338_10001766_pt1 | contig 34128 bp, 45 predicted proteins | sample 42126metaG_FD_193579 | JGI IMG/M metagenome (GOLD analysis project Ga0265338, IMG submission 193579) | Rhizosphere microbial communities from Carex aquatilis grown in University of Washington, Seatle, WA, United States - 4-21-26 metaG | ecosystem: Host-associated > Plants > Roots > Rhizosphere...
ATCGTAAAAAACATACTCTCCTTTTGGCGAGTGCTTTTTGAGCGACTTTTTAAAAATATGATATTTGTTCCAAAAAGCCAGCACCTCTTCCTCGCGCGCGGCCAAAGGCCCTTTGGGCGCGGGGATCTCCTCGTGCAGCTCCTCCCCGCCCTGCTTGATATCATCCATAACCTAAAAACTATACCTCAAAAAGAAAAAATCCGCGCCTTTTTGTTAGACGCGGATTATATATAGATTGCCGCCGGGCAGTTTACTCGAAAGTGCGGTTCATCGAGACACACGAGCCCGGAAGTAACGCCTTGCGTTTCGCCCGCTTTGCACACATAGCGCACAAAAAGTCGGCCTTCTTCGTTTTCATACACCGTACCCCAGAAAAACGTGTACACATGCCAGCCGTTTTGGTCGTTGCAGAAACGATCCGGAAACAAAAATTCGAGCTGTTTTTTATTTTCCGTTTTCCCTAAAAACCACAGCCAAGCATCGAGAAAGTTGGCGTTGAGGAGCGGTTCTTTTTGCAGGAGTTTCCGCAATTCATGGCCGCTTATCCACTGATCCGCTTGCTGCGCAGGCGTTAGGTAAAGCTGTACTCTTTCCAGTTCGAACGGTACCGAGCCCATAGTGCGATGCTCCACTACCTTGAGCCCATTGTGCGGAGCCCATTTGAGAGGATCGTTCGGAACGTCGGTATCGACTTCGAAATAGTTCGTATCCACGGCACTCCTCCTAAGAATATCTGCAAATCTTATAGCAGAAATTATGAGAAATACAATTACATCTCCTCCGGCGCGGGGATGCCCAACACCTGCAGGCCTTTGGCCAAAGTATTTTCAACCGCTTGTATAACGGCAAGCGTGCGTTTTGAAACTTTACCGTCGTTAATAAATCGCTCGCCGGCATACCAGCTGTTAAAGCTAGCGGCGACTTCGGTCAAGTACGTTACTACGTAATGCGGTTCAAGTTCATGACTCGCATGCAGAACCACCTCGGGGAAATGCACGAGTAATCGCTCGAGCGCAACGGGGCCTGCCAGCTCCGGATCAACGACTTCGGCGCTTGCCGCTTTGCGTAAAAGCGATCGTGCCCGCACCAACGCATATTGCAAATACGGCCCCGAGTCGCCCTCGAGCGAGAGCGATTTTTCGGGATCAAACACGATGTCCTTTCCGTTCCCCGACCTAAGCACGGCGTATTTGATGGCGCCAACCGCAACGTCTTGGCGGCCGCGAGCGTCTTTAGCCAAGGCGGCAATAAGCGACTCGCCGGTAATAACATTGCCGAGGCGCGAGGACATTTTGCCCGAGGATATGCGCATCATGCCGTGGGTGACGTGCGTCGTTTTGTGGGCAATATCTTTGACTTCATCGATTTTCTTCGCGGCAGCGAGCACTACTTTAAGGTATTCTTTCTGTTCGCTTGCGGTTACGGTAATGGATATATCAAACTCTCCCGCCGCCTCTTTAAGCTTGAGCAAGCCTAAATCTTTCGCTTCATAGGTCGTAAGCCCGGCTTTGGTCAAGAATACGCGCGTATGCAGGCCGTCCTGTTCGCCTTTGTATACAACGGCACCTTCAGACTCTTCAAACACCGGGCCGATATATTTCTTAACCAACGCAAGGCCTACCTGCCAAGACTCGCTTTCGAAAAAATATTTATCAAACGTGGTACCGAGTATGGCATACATCTTTTCAAACTCGCCGAGCGAGTAGTTGCGCCCTTCTTCGTAAAGGCCAGCGATGCTCGCGTCGTCTTCGTATACTTTTTTGTTTATCAGATCTATCGCCTCTTTATTTTGCTCGTACTCGCTGGAGCCGTATGCATAGGCCTCGCCCCAGCTAGCTTCCGGCTTTTGCTGCTTGCCCCACAAAGCTTTTGCCACGTGCAAACCGACATCGCCTTGGTAGTTGGCGCGCACTACCTTGGCGCCGGCAGATTCAAGAATGCGGGCTATTGCTTCGCCAATGGTGTTGCTCATCAAATGCCCGATATGAAACTCTTTAAAAGGGTTCGGGTCGGTGTACTCCACCATTATTTTTTTGTTTTTGTATAAATCATTTTTTCCCCATTCTGCGCCATGAGCGTCGTGCACGATGTCTTTAATGGTCATCCCCGAAATAGTAAAGTTGATGAACCCCGCTCCGGCTACCTCAACACGCTTGATAGCTGGCAGCAAAACTTGTTGAAGTTTTGCTGCCAGCAGTGCAGCAACGTCCTTTGGATTCTTCTTTAGTACTTTTGCAGCGGCAAGCGCCGCATTGGTGGCATAGTCGCCGTGTTCCATGCTTGCCGGCCTTTCTACCACAAACGGCACGTCTGCCGCGCCCATCTCGGCAAGCGCGCTCGCAATGGCCTTTTCTATCTCTTGTTTAATCACCTCCAAAGAGTAGCAGAACTATTCTCATATATAAAGAAGAACGGCCGCACCCAGGGGGTGCGGCCGGTATTGAGTTGAACAAATGTACTGCGGGCCGAGACTACTTTCCCTTCTTCGCCCCGGGAAGCGGCTGCTGCTTCTGGCGCGCGGCGCGATTCTCATCGCGTCGCTTCTTGGCCTCGGCCGCGGTGAGCTTCTTCGGCCGGGTCGGCGCGGGCCCGAAGGAAGCCGTGGCTTCCAGGAACCCCGTGTAGTACTGCTCGGGGCAGTACTTCAGGAAGTTGAGCCGTACCGCCGCGCGCAGGTTGCCCTGCTCGTTGGCGCGCAGGAGGATGTCGCTCACCGCCTCCCACTTGCCGGCCTTCATCTGCGCGATCATGCGCTGGTCAAACTTCTCATTTGCGAGAAGTTCTTCCTGTTTCTTCCGCTCCTTCGCGGCCGCTTCATGACGCTCGCGCTTTTCCTGCGCGAGGCGGCGCTTCTCCTCCGGATCGACATAGCCGATCGCGGTCTTGAAGGACGCAAGCACGTCGGCGTGCGGGCAGTCCTTGAGGAACCGCTCGCGGACGTTCGCACGCAAGTTCCACGCCTTGTGGGCGTTCGCGAGAATGTCGCGAACGGCACCCCAGTCGGATTCCGACCGGGCGGCATTCATCTTGCTGTGCATGCGGCCGTCAAACCGACGGTCGAGCGCGGGTTGATCGACGACCGGCGCAATCTGCGCCGGAGCGGCATACTTCGCCGCGTCCGGGATGTTCGAGGCCACGGTGGAAGCCTGATCGATATTGGTCATTCGTCTTCTCCAGGTGCGCTGGATCCCATGATTGGGTCCGTTAAATAGTATATACCACTTACATGCAAATGTCAATAGCTAGGATATGGCTTGGATTATGGCTTTTTTGACATCTTTATATACCTCTTCAATCGGGCGGCTTGCATCTATTACCTTGGCTTGCTTTAGGGTTTTTGCAACGGTAAGAAAGCCTCCCCTTACTTTGCCGCGCGCTTCAAGCGACATGCTTTCCATAACGTCAAACTCTTTGCCAGCGGCGCGCTGCCTTTCTATGCCTAACTCCGGCGGAAGATCGAGAATGAGCGCCAAGTCGGGCGGCGTGTCTTTATAGATGACGCTTACTGCTTGCTCAACAAGGGGTGCCAAATGCTGCAGGTCGCGGCCGTGTATTTGGTATGCGACCATCGACACCCACGAGCGGTTTGAAATGACATGCACGCCTTTTGTGAGCGCAGGTTCCACCACCTCGGCAATATGCTGCGCCCGGTCGGCTAAAAATAAAAAGGTTTCGGTCAAAAGCGGCAGCTGGCCGTATTTTTCATGCAGCAGTATATCGCGGAGCTCCTTGCCAAGCGCAGTACCGCCCGGCTCGCGGGTATATAAAAATTTTTCTCCGTTAAACTCCTTTTTGAGCAGCTCTATCTGCGTGTCTTTGCCCGCGCCATCGCCGCCTTCTATTACTATAAACTTTCCCCGCATACAAAGTACCTTACCACAAATTATTAAAGTGTTGCGGTGCTTAAAGGCTGCGCTGGTTCGCCTTCTACCGCAGTAAACGAGATGCGCCCAATGAGCGCGCCCGATGCCGTTTCCACGTTACAGCGCCACTCGCCCGGCGTGAGCGCGGCTGTGGCGCTAAAACCGCGATACCCCGCTTTGCGCCCGCCCGCTATGTCGTAAGAAATGCGGCTCACGGTATCCCAGCTTTTGCTCGCAGTGTCGTACTTTTCCCATACGTGGAAAATAGGCGTGGTTAAATCCGTCGGCGCATATACGGATGAAAAACAGTACGCGCTAGCCCCCGGCTCGTAATGCAAAGTGGCGCTCGTGTCGCGCCAAAACACGTACCACGGCGCGGGCTCGTACAAGACCAAGTAGTCGCCGTCTGCCGAACGCAGTACGGAATGATATATGCCGATATTTTTTAAAGAAAGCGGCACGGGCGGTATGATGTCAAAAAAATACAAAGCGTTAAATATGACAAAAATCGTGCCCACCAAAAGCGCCGCCTGTTGCAGCTGCCGGCGCCTGTCGCCGCGGAACACCACCACATACAAAAGAATGCTGAACACTGCCATGACTCCGAGGCTTATGAGCCCGCTCAAAAAGAATATCCCCGGCCCGATAGCGTGAAATATCCACGTAGGCGCGGCGATAATGCAGTAGGTGAGGAGCAAAAAATAATATATGGCGATATTGAAGCGCAACTGCGCATAACGGCTGCGCAAATATTCGTTGCCAAACACCAACGCCCCGAGCATCGCTACAAAAAGCGCGCTTCCGGTTAAAGTACCGCTTTTGCCGTAGAGCACGAGCATATTGCTTGCGAGACCGCCGAAGCAAAATTGGAGGATGAGCAAAAGCGCGAGCGGCTCAGAGGATATTTCGTCTGCGCCCGGTTGTACGGAGCGGGCAGACATGCGCCTACGGAGATTGAGCACGATAATGATCGCGGCGGCAATAAAAAGGTACGAAACGAGCAGGATATTATCGACAACACTCTCCGGGCTTTTGGCGAGAAAGATGTCGAACGTAAAGCCCACGAGCAAAGCGCCCACGCCCAGGTGGTGCTCGTACCGGCGCCAAAAGGCGACTCCCCTGTGCCAAAAGTTCCGCATGGCTTTACTTTACCATTTGGCGCCGCTGACTACACCAAAACATCGGGGATCGGAAATTTTGCGCAGAGATCTTTTATTTCTTGGTGGACGGCTTCTAATTTTGTTTTATCAGTGCGATTATTGAGCGCTTCGAGCATAAGCTCGGCAACTCTTGCGGACTCAATCTCTTTAAATCCGCGAGTGGTTATCGCCGGCGTGCCAAAGCGTATGCCAGAGGGGTCCATAGGGCCGCGAGTGTCATCGGCAATAGAATTTTTATTTAAGGTAATACCCACTTCGTCGAGCAGCTTTTCGGCATCAGAGCCGGTGACTCCCAAACTACCGAACACGTCGGCAAGCAATAGATGGTTGCTGGTGCCGCCACCGAGCAGCCGCACGTTTGCGGTCTTAAAGACTTTCTCCATCGCTTTGGCGTTTTTTAAAACTTGCGAGGCATAGGTTTTAAACTTGGGACTCTGCGCTTCGCCAAAGGCCACGGCCTTGGCCGCGACCACGTGCATAAGCGGGCCGCCTTGGAGGCCCGGAAAGACGGCCTTGTCTATTTTTTTAGCTATTTCCTCCGACTCGCGCGTGAGTATGAGGCCGCCGCGCGGCCCACGCAGCGTTTTGTGCGTCGTCGAAGTCATGACATCGAAGCCAAAGTCAAAAGGATTCTTAACCGCCCCGCCGGCAATGAGCCCCGCGATGTGCGCGATGTCCATCACCGCATACGCGCCCACTTCGCGCGCGATTGATACAAACTTGGCGTAGTCGAGCTCGCGCGAGTAGGCCGAGAAGCCCGCGAGCACAATTTTGGGCTTGTGCTCTTTGGCGACGCGCAGCATCTCGTCGTAGTCTATCTCGCCGGTGTCGGGGTCCTTCATCTTGTAGCGCACGAAGTTAAAGAACTTGGTGATGTAGGTAACCGGGTGGCCGTGCGTTAAGTGCCCGCCGTGCGAGAGGTCCATGCCCAGCACCGTGTCGCCGGGCTGCAGCAAGGCAAAGTACATCGCGATGTTGGCGTTGGCACCCGAATGAGTCTGCACGTTGGCGAACCCCGCGTTAAATAATTTTTTAGCGCGCGCAATAGCTATGCGCTCGACCGCGTCGGTAAAGGGCTGCCCGCCGTAGTAGCGCTTTCCCGGATATCCTTCAGAATATTTGTTGGTAAATATCGAGCCTTGAGCCTCGCGCACCGCCTTAGAAACATAATTCTCCGAAGGGATAAGCTCTATCCCCTCGCGCTCGCGTGTCTCCTCGCCCTCCAGTGTCGCAAAAACCTCCTTGTCCTGCTGTGAAATAAAGTTATAAGAGTCCATGGCATTAACCAGTTAAGTAAATAAGAGAGCCATGTATCCCGCTAGATCATATTTGTATTATATCACTTTTAAAAAAGAAATCTCGCCGCTCGTGAGCGGCGAGATTAGGGAGTTAGCGCAGCAAAGAGTGCCGCAAGCGCGTGTTGAGCGTGTTTGCCGACGCCGGACTGTTTGCTTTCGCGCGGTCCGGCGACGTTTAGGGTGCGGATGTTGTTTATACGCACCCACTCGGCGAACTCCTGCACTTTCAGTTTGTGCTGGAGGTCGACGACGAACTTCGGCTTGTGGCGCTCAAGGCAGATGCTCACGGTTTTGCGCGTGCCGCCCTCCGGACTGCCTCTCGTGATGATGAGAGTGCCGTCGGAGTGCTGCACGTTCAGCGCCGTGCGCATTGGATAGTCGGGCGAGGCGGTCTCGGTAAGATTGTACTTTTCCGAAATCCTTCCGCTCTCCGACCGCCTGCCCTTCGGGCAGTAGCCGCCATGAGCGATGCCGCTCGTGATGGCAAAGTCGAGTGCCGCCCGGTCAACGCCGGTCTGGCCACCCGAAACGATCTTGATGATCACTGGATAGCTCTCCTCGGCTAAGTGGGTTAACCTCCAGAAACTTCTGGCTAGAAATTTAACCTAAAAATATAAAAAGTCAATTGCTCTTTAGTTTTTTAGCTTCTACCATCCAAAATTATTATAGGAAACGCCTTTTTGTATGCACTTTAACGCCTCGCGGATATAGGGAATGGTGTTGCTGGGCAAGTCATCGAGCTTAAACCAGGCAAGATCTCCGCACTTCTCCGGCTCTTTGTTTTGCGGCTCGCCTTGCCAGCTATCAGTAGTCAAAAATATTTCAAAATATTCGCTCTCAGTTTTGGTGTGCTGCACAAGCACTACTTTCAGATCCGCTTCTTTTATAACAAGGCTCGCCTCTTCGAAAGCTTCGCGCACTATCGCCTGCTGGGCAGTCTCGCCCGATTCGAGATGCCCTGCTACAAGACTATAGTTACCGTCTTGATGGCCGGTGTTCACCCGCTGCGAAAGCAACACTCTTCCGTCTTTAATCAAGACGAGAAATGCCGCGCTAAAGTACCGTGCGCGATCATCGTTCATACCGCGGCTTTGCCATGCAGCTTTTCGTTGTATCCGCCTATCACTGTAAGTTCGGCTTTGAGAGTGGGGTGGGGGTCGTACTCTTCGAGCTTCACGAACTCGGGCCTAAAACTATCAAGCGAGTCGAAGTCCTGAGTGAAAGTTATTTTGGGAAACGGGCGCGGGTCACGTGTTAGCTGTTCTTTGGCTTGTTCTTTGTGATTGCCGTAGATATGCACATCGCCGAATGTGTGCACGAACTCGCCAGGCTCGCGCTTCAATATATGAGCGATGATCATGGCGAGGAGCGCGTAACTACCGATATTGAACGGCACGCCGAGAAAGATATCAGCCGAGCGTTGATAGAGTTGCAGACACACGTTGCCATGCTTGATATTGAGCTGATAAAGGTTGTGACAAATGGGAAATTTGGCTGCCTTGCCGGGCGCTGCCATAGCGTAGAGATACTCCGGATTCCATGAAGTGACGAGCGTATTGTGGGCATCGGGGTCTTTGCGCAACTCATCAACTACCCACGCGAGCTGGTCTATCTTTCGTCCGTCGCTTGCGGGCCAACTACGCCAAAGGCCTCCGTAAATATGCGGCAATTCGCCATGAATTCGCGCAAATTCTGCGTCTTGTTTTATGTTGGCAACAAACTCTTCTTTAGTGAGAATCGAAGTCTCGCCTTTTTGCACCTTTTCGTTATAGTAGCGGAAAGGATAGTCGTCCCAAATATGCACATCGTTGTCGACCAAATATTTTATATTGGTCTGCCCCGAGAGAAACCAATACAGCTCGTGCAAAACCCCTTTCCAATACACGCGCTTGGTGGTCAGAAGCGGCAAGCCGAGCGAAAGATCGTAACGCATCTGCCTTCCAAAAAGACTGTAGGTTTTAGCTCCTACTCCGGCATCGGTCTGTTCCTCGCCGCTATCGAGGATTTCGCGCATTAAATCCAAATATTGCTGTTCGGGATGCTTGTCCATATTATTTTTTGCGCTTTTTGGCGACTTTTTTTTCCGCGGCGTAATGGTTCCAATTATTTTTGACGAAGCGGCCGACATCCCGGTAACTTTGCCGCGTCGGGGACGAGAGCTTCGAGAACGTGAGCTGCGCTATCTTCATCCCCGGCCGCAGGACTATCGGAATGTTGTTTTGATTGGTTATCTCGAGGGTAATGTGGAGAAAATGCCCGGGGTTCACAATGCCCGCGGTGTTGTGGATCATGAGTCCCACTCTGGCCAAAGAGGATTTGCCGCTCAGCTGGATTAAAAACTCATCGGAACCGAAAAAATCTTTGGACGTGCCCAAGACCGATATGCCTGGACGGAGTATGAATTCGTCGCCGTCTTTTACTTTAACTTCGCGCGTGGTGGCGTAGATCTTTTTAACCGGGTCGATGATGGCCGCCGTGTACTCGTCGTTAAGGAGAAACGTGTTGCCGAGCAAAATGTCGTAGCTTGCGGGGTTGAGACGCGACTCATCGAAAGGCTTTAGCGTTATCGTGCCTGCCTTAACCTCTTTTAAAATATCGGTGTCGGATAAAAACATGGTAGTCAGAAATTAATATGCAAATTAGGCGACCGTAAATACTTTGTCGGTGCCGTAATACTCGCCCCAGTGCGCGTTGTAGAACGCGAACATCCGCTCCAGCCTGTCTTGCGAAAGTTCCTGTATGCCGCATGCTTCCATCAAAGAACGCACTTCCCTTCTTGTCTCTTCCAACTGCGACTCTTCGGTAACTATCTTCTCGAATTCCGCCAGCCAGCCGTATCCGGCGTTTTTGTCTAAAGAGACTGAAACGCCTCGGCACACATACTCTTCGCGCTCGCGCGACCACTTGGCCTGATAATTTAATCCTGAATCAAGAAGAATCTGATCGAGCTCGTCGAGCGTCACAGATACCTTTTCTTCAAACTCCATGCGAGTAATACCGTTCGAACTGGTGGTGTCGTCTACTGACGCCTTAACTACCAACAACACTTTACCGTCTTTATCGCGCGTGCGCACCGAAACTTCTTTGCCTGTTTTCAAAATATCGCTCAGCTTATTTGTCTGCTCGGCTGATAAGTGCTGCTGCATATGCGAGACAATAGCTCCTGCGTTGGTGCCGGTAAAATAATGATTGAGCTGCTTGTTTCGAGACACAAGCTTGGTGTTAGTATCGAGATGCTTCATCCGCTCGCGTAGTTGCTGCGCGTTTTCTTCACTCCCCAAAAGCGACTTTATTTCGACTTCGTACTGCATATACCCATTTTACTTCTCTGGACCAAAAACAGCTAATTGGGTACAAAAAGTGGATATCCAAACATGGTATAGTCGAAACAATGGAGCCAAAAAAGCCCAAAATAAGCATAGTGGTGGCCATAGGCAACGGCCGGCTTTATAACGGAGGGCTTGGCAAAGACGGAAATTTACTGTGGCATATCCCCGAAGATCTCAAGCGCTTTAAAACGCTCACTTTGGGCCACCCGGTTATCATGGGCCGCAAAACTTTTGAGTCTATTGCCCGCATGCTTGGCAAGCCGCTACCAGGCCGGACAAATATCGTGGTAACTCGCGACCCAAAGTGGAGTTACGAAGGCATTTTTGTCGCGCATTCGCTTGAAGAGGCTCTTCTGCGGGCTCGAGAGATAGAGGGCGAAGAGATCTATATCGGCGGCGGAGCGGAAATGTATAAACAGGCACTCCCCTACGTTGATAAACTTTATCTAACACTGATCGACGATGACAAAGAAGCCGACGCCTACTTCCCCCAATACGAAAATATTTTTACAAAGGTGTTATATCACGAAGACCGCGAGCACGAAGGATTAAAGTATAAGTGGGTTGATTTGGAGCGATAAGGCCACTTAGTTGACGCGAGGGATTTTCTTTTGTATAATAAACCGAGTAAAAACAGCACTTTATGGACGGAGGCTCAGATGAGCGACTACCTACAGCTTGGGTTTGCGATACTTGCCTGCTGGATCGGCATGGGGTTAGTGGGAGGAGCTATGTATTTTGCTTCGATTATCCGCTGTTTGCCCTCTATTGCACTTGACCAGTACAACGGACACGTTAAGTTTTTTCGGACTCACGTTTTCTTTGGACCGATAGGGCTCATATCCTCTGCATTGGTATTAACTATCGGGAAAGGCCAAAAGGTCAAATATTCAGGCATGCTCTTTCCCGGCAAGGCCGCCCGCGAAGAAGCGCGGCGCCTGCAAAATGAGTGGGAGCAAATCTGGGATAAAAAATACCCTGTTCCGAAGACATAACAGCAAATGCCAGCGCGTTCATCTTTTTTAAAAAAGATGAACGCGCTTTTCTTTTTACAGAAATATTACGGGCGAGTAATAGTGATGCCTGGAATGCCATTGTCCCATATGGCGGTTTTGCGTACCGTAAATTCTATCTGTGCCACCCTTTTATCTTTGAGTATCTCCTTGCAGATAGTTTCAGCCAATTTTTCTATCAAGAAAAAATTATTCTCTTTCACTATTTTTATGATCATCTCTTTTATAGGCTGGTAATCGAGCGTGTCCGCTAAGTTATCGCTCGCAGCGGCTGCTTTGGTGTCAAATTGCATGCGCAAAGACAGGGCGAACTCCTGCTCGATTTTGCGCTCGATATCCATCACGCCGTGTTTGCCGCGCACTTTCAAATCTTCGATAAATATATAGTCCATTGTTTTATAATACTCCTTAGGTAAATGCGTCCAATAAAGGTTTGTATAAATCTTCTTCAGGCGCGACTCTGAGCATCGCGGCTGTATCTTCTTCGGTAAAAGTTGCTTGGTAGCCGCGCACCATTAACAGCGGCGTCGACTCGTTGCCTTCGCCCATCAAAAGGACGCCTAGCGCGGCAAGCGCGTCGGGGATATTTTGCCGCGTCATGGTAAGCGCGCGGCCAAAAAGATCTTTTTGGCCGCGCAAATCGACAAGCGGCATAAACCCACAGTGCGAAAGCGATATGCCGAGTACGCCCCACCGGAGCGGTATGGTGTGGCTGTCGGTGAGGATAACGCCAAGATTTTTTACTTTGTGTTTAGCGCGGATATACTCCCACAACTCTCTGGTGCTCTCATCTATATGCTCCGGCCACAAAATAAAATGGCCGTTCGCATTGCTTTCATCAATCCCCGCAGAAGCGATGAGCGTGTGATGCTTAAGCGTCAACACGGCGTGCGCGCCCGGCACGCGCGAGCGGTCGATGTAGAGCTCGGCTTCATGTTTAATAAGCGCGTCTTTGTCTGTAACCTCAGTAACAGGAATGCAACGGCTCTGGTGTATCGCAAGCACTTTCGAAGTTATCAATATGATGTCTCCTTCTTGCACGTCTTTGAGCGACTCGTCGAGGACGGCAAACAAATCGTCTTTGGGCGGGAGCATCGTTCTTGTTTTTATAGGTATGAATTCCATAGATCTTGAGTAAGGCGGATAAATACAAAACACCGCCCTGCAATAGTGCCGGCGGTGTTTTGCTTTGGACCTCGTTAGATCATGAAATTATTTGACGTCTACCCCCATCGAGCGCGCAGAACCTGCAACCGTTTTCATTGCTTGCTCGATGTCGTTTGCGTTTAAGTCGGGCATTTTGCGCTCGGCTATTTCTTTAACCTGCTGCTTCGTGAGCACTCCCACTTTGGAGGTGTTCGGCTTGCCGCTGCCCTTTTCTTTGCCCAATGCCTTAAGGATGAGCGAAGAAACCGGCGGGGTCTTGAGCACAAAAGTGTAAGTGCGGTCTTCGTATACGGAAATCTCTGCGGGCACCATATCGCCGCGCATCTCTTTGGAAGCGTCGTTGAACTTTTTAACAAATTCGCCGATGTTGATGCCGGCAGGGCCGAGCACCTGGCCCATGGCCGGCGTCAGGGTCGCTGCGCCGCCAGAGGCGATAATTTTTATCTTTTTAACTATTTTTTTAGCCATAATGGTGTTTTGGGAGAATACCCTAAATTAGCCCGATTTGCAATCTTCTTATATTTATTTTTTGAGATAAAATCAAATCCTTTTTATCTGTAAAAAGTCCAACTCTACCGGCGTCTCGCGGCCAAACATCGCGACGAGCACTTTTACCTTGCCGCGGCTTTCATCCACCTCGCCCACTTTGCCGTCGAGCTCTTTAAACGGGCCGTCGACAATGGTAACCGTATCGCCCACGGCAACATCGATGGCGTGTTTAACGGTGCCTTCGCTTGCTTGCATGCGTCCGAGCAATTCATCTACTTCGTGCTGCTTAAGCGGCACGGGGTTGACGCCCGAGCCGACAAAACCGGTAACCCGGGGCGTGTTGCGCACCACGAACCACGACTGGTCGTCCACTATCATGTCTACCAGCACGTAGCCCGGATAGACTTTTTCTTCTTCCTCGACACGGCGGCCGCCTTTTATCTTAACGGTGCGCTCGGTCGGCACCACAACGCTGAATATTTTTTCCTGCAAACCGAGGCTGTCGATGCGCTGCTTTAAATTGCGCGCAACCGCGTTTTCGTATCCTGCGTAGGTGTGTATCGCGTACCACGCGCGGCCTACCGATGAATCTTGTTTACTCATAGTTAGTTGTTAGGGTTTAGCCAATAGCCACTAGTAAAATACTAGACGATTTTTTTGATAAGCGCGGCAAAAAGATAATCCCATGCGCCGAGGTAGAGCGCGGTGATGAGCGAGACCGCTATAACTACGATGGTATACACCACCGCTTGGTTGCGGCTCGGCCATGACACGTGTTTGAGTTCTGCGCGCACTTCTTTTAGGTAGTTCCACATAAGTATCTTTTTTGGCAATGAAACCAGTTTTTAAACATTTTTAAAACCCCTCTCGGGGCCGTATGTGCCTATACTACGCCCTTTTTGGGCTTTGTCAAACAAAAGAAACCCCGGCCTCTGTGGAAGCCGGGGTTGTCGCTTTATCGCCGTGAAAGCGCGTTGATCCTACCTGCATGTTCCATGCGGCGGTCGAGCAGGTCGGCCCACTTGATATCAGCCACGCCAAAGAGCAGGAGTGCCGGGATCCAGAGCGAGTAGCCCAGGTCGCGTCCGGCAAATGCCATCCACGCCAGAGCAAGATTGAAGAAAAAGAAACTCCACAATCCCTTATTGGGCTGCCCGTGCTTAAGCGGCTTTTTGTCCCTTGCCGAAATGCACCACGATGTGATGAGCGCAGCCAGATAAGAAGTGAGGATGATCTCGAATAGCTGGACCAGATTTAACCATGGGTAGTCCCAATCGATAGCCTTGAAATCAAGCAGCAGAAGCGGGATGTTTACGGCAGAAAAAGTGGCCAGTGCATACAGTCGCATCGCGACTGAAAAAGCCATCACTATGCCTAATCCTTGGAGCATATACTCCATCTTTTGCACATCGGAAGATGGATGATATACGAACAGACCTACGCTAACTGCAAGGCCAAGCAGCGCCTGCAGAAGAAAGTAGTGCCGGGGCATTGCCGACCTCCTGGGTACGGGTTATTGATACGTAAGGAACGAGCCTATAGGAAAAATACTCGCATTCACGGCCCCGGTCAACCGCGACCATTTATTTAGCGTATCTCGTAGGTGATAGTGACATCGTCGGTGACGTTGTTCTGCCCTACCGATATCTGAGGCGTCGCGGGGGCGGCCTTTGCGCCACTCGCCATCGCATAAGCGATAGGCCCGGGGTACGTGCCGCCCGTATTTTCACTAAACGATACGACGCGCACCAGAGAGACGCCGAGCTCTTTTGCCAGCGCGTCAGCTTTGGCTTTGGCGTCGGCAATGGCCTTGTCGCGCGCATCTGCTTGTATCGCATCGGGGTTGTCGAAAGTAAAGGTAAGGCCGCTCACCTCAGTAGCGCCTTTGGATCCGACGCCGGCCAAAAGAGCGCCTGCCTTGCTGGTGTCGCGCACTTTTACCGTGGTGGTTTGGCTCACTTCATAGCCGGTTAGTGTTTGCTTGCCGCCTGGGCAATACACCGCAGGAGAAGCCGTTGAGCCATCGCTTCCGTTAATAGCCGCAGGCGCAATAGTGGGACACACCGCGCTTTCATATTGATACTGAGGCTGTACCGAGTAGTCGCTTGTCTGGATGTCGTCCTTGCTGACGCCCGCGCCCGTAAGATAGTCGGTAACGGCGTTTGCTTTTGCGGTGGCATCGGTCTGCGCATCGGCCACCGACGCCTTGTCGGACACGACGCTAAAGGTAAAAGTGGCTATATCGGGCACGCCAAGCTCCTCGCCATGCCCGGAAACGCTTATCGTGTTGGCGGCAGTGACGCCGGTCCCTATATAGCGCAAACCTTCTATGGTGCTGAGCGTCTCGACCGCTAAAAACACGGCCAGCAATATGACCGCGGTCAAGAGCGCTTTGCGCAAACGCTCGCCGGTAATGCCGTTAAAAGGGAGTCCTTCCATATATTAAATAAATTATGAATAAAAAATTAATAAGCTACCTTGTTATTGACTCGCTTTGGCCTGATCTATTACAGCCACCAGCTCTGCGTATGGCACTGCGCCCGCTATCGGATACTGTTTGCCAGTTTTAGTATTTACAACGACCGTAAACGGCGTGCCTTGGCCGCCCGCACTCTCCGCATCGGTTATCTGCCCTTCTATCTTGGTCAGGTAAGTCGAGTCGGTGATGCACGTATTGTATTTGGTCATGTCCGCTCCGAGCTTTTGTGCCTCTGCCGTAAAGAAGTCGGTGCCGATGTTAGCCTGGTTGTTAAAATCGTCATCGGCAAACTGCCACCATGCACTGTTGCCAAGCTGCGCGGCAATGCACTCGGCCGCGTTGGCGGCGGGCATAGCGTTGGGATGTATCTGGTAGAGCGGGAATTCGCGCATCACCCAGGCCACTTGCCCGCCCGAGTCGGCCACTATCTTTTTAAGCGACGGGTAAATCAGCTGGCAGTACGGGCACTGGAAGTCAGAATATTCTACCAACACGATAGGCGCCGTCGGCGAGCCAACGATGTGGTCGCTCGCCGACGGCGCAGGCACGTTGGCCGCCGCGACCGTGGCACTGGTGCCTGTAGTATCGGCCGCCGCGGGCGAGGCATGACGGTTGGTGTAAAGAATGGCGCCTGCGATAATGACTCCGGCGATGAGTATGGAAACGGAAGGCGTCAGTTGAACTGACGGGAGTGTAAGCTTTGGTTTTTTTTCTTGCTGGTGTTCTTCTTTGTGTTCTTCGGGCATACTCACACTATATCATCTTCTTATATTTTCCCGACGCTTTGGTCGGGATCCCGACCATCAGCGCGTCGGGATTTAAGCAAATCGCGTATTTCCTCTAAAAGCCGCAGATCGTCGGTTTTTTTAGGAGCCTCGGGCGCGCCCTTAAAGCGCGTGAGCAGACGGTTAACCGGTAATACGACAAAAAAGTAGATCGTGGCGGAAACGATGATAAAAGAGATAAGCGCGTTTAAAAAGTCACCATATAAAAACTGACTTCCGTTAATGGTAAACATCAGCTTGGAAAAATCGGGCTGCTTTACTACCGCCGCAATAAACGGCGTCAACACGTCTTTTACCAATGCCGTAACGACCGCGCCAAATGCAGCGCCAATGACGACACCCACCGCCAAGTCGACAACGTTGCCGCGCAATATGAAATCCCTAAATCCTTTCATACTGCTACTTTACTGCCTGGCCTGCAGTTTTTCAACATCTTGCATGAGTTTTTGGAGGCCCTGGCGCAACTCTTCGAGCGTGCGCTGCTGGCGCAGTTCCGCTTGCCCTTCTTCCACTTCTTCTTCGCTTATCTCTTCTACGTCTTCTTGCAACTCGTCAACGTCTTCCTGTATCTCGCCGATGTCTTCCTGTATTTCTTCCACATCTTCTTGCATGGCGTCGATATCCTGTTCCACCTCTTCTATACTGGCGCTCGTTACGTTAATCGTCATCTGTATGAATATAGAAAGATATATCGCCTCGAGCGACACCACGGTGGTAAGAACCAAAAGCATGCGGTCGAAACTTAAGAGCCCAAATGCAACTGAGGCGAAGCTCGCTATAAAAGCAAGCGTGTGCACCACGATAGACTGCGGCGAGCCGACCCAGCGCGTAACGGCGAGCGCGGTTTGCTGCAAACCGCGCGTTTTGTTTCCTGCCATGCCTGCATTGTAACACCGGGGAGTGGGTGGTATGGTGCGATAAGAACAACCGCCAAACCCGAGGAGGCTCTTATGAGCAATCTGTTTCGCTACCAGGCGGTGCTCTTTATCACCGCCGCTACTTTCGCCGTCGAAGCATTCGGCTCTTACGACACGCGCAGCCATGGGCTTTTGTCGGACGGCCTGCATCTTTTGGGAGACGGCATTCCCTTTGCGCTCGGCTGGTCCCTCTTAAGGTGGGAGCCTGAAGCTGATGCTGCGAAGGGCCTTGAGTCGCTTATCGTGTACTTCAACACGTTCTTCCTGGCCGCTATCGCTCTATATATAGGAGGGCGCGGCGTCTATCGGCTGTATTACCCGGAAGAGATAGGTCGTTCGGTTGTATACTATGCCGTCTTTGGCATCGCAGGCAACGCGGCGCAGCTCTACTTTGCTTGGGGTCTCCATGGCGCGCACCACCATGCGGACACTTACAAAAGCCAAATCCTGCACTTGAGCGCGGACTTGCTTTCGAGCATCGCGGTGGTTGCGGCGGCCGGCGTGGTCGTGGCAACCGGCTACGCGCAGGCCGACAGCATCGCCTCGCTTGGGGTTGCCGTCATTACCGGCTATGCGGCATGGCAGTGCGGCAAGAGTTTTCTTCTCGATGATGCGCACGCGCATTCTCACGATCACTAACGTTTGGCGCGGCTTGGTTTGGGCTTTGATTTTGCCTTGGGCGCGCGGTCTGTCAGACAGACCGCGCGCTTTTTTTATAATCAGACAGTTCTCATCTTGCCCGTGGTACGATGTTGCCTATGAAAATACAAGACAAGGTGGCGGTGGTAACGGGCGCATCGATGGGCATCGGGCTCGCTATTGCCAAGGCACTCGGCGCCGCAGGCGCCAAAGTCGTGCTTGCCGCGCGCTCGGCAGACAAACTTAAGACGCTCGAACAAGAAATCCCCAACTCCTTTGCCGTGCCTACCGACATGCGCAAGCCAGGAGACATTGCCGATCTCGTACAGCAAGCCAAAGCGAAATTCGGCCGCATCGATATACTCATAAACAATGCCGGGCAAGGCATGCGCTCGGCAGTGGAAGAAATAAATATAAACGACTATCGCGACGTGCTGGAGTTAAACGTCATAAGCGTGCTCGAAGCGATGCAGGCGGTAATACCCGTCATGCGCGCGCAAGGCGGCGGCCTGATACTCAACATCAGCTCGATGGTATCTAAAAATTATTTTCCGCTGCTTGCAGCATACTCTTCCACTAAATACGCGCTCAATTCCCTTTCTTTAACGGCGCGCCAAGAACTTGCCGATGACCATATAGTGGTGAGCGTGTTCCACCCCAAGATGACGGCCACCGACTTCGGCAAAAACTCCCGCGGAGAAAAATATAATTCTGCCGCGGGCCGCCCGGGCATGAGCGTCGACACGCCGGAAGCTGTTGCCGAGCAGGTATTGAAGCAAATAGAGTCTGAAGCGCCAGAAGCGAATATGTAGCAGGCGAAAGATTATTTTTTCTTCCCGGTTGGATGATTTTTTGAAGCGCCCCACAAACCGTTAAACCACGCGCGCATAGTGTCGTGATATTCGCGCGACGTAATAACAATGCAATAGCCGTTTTTAAGGGAAGAAATGGAAAGAACCTTATCGTCGTACAAAAAAGTTGTCGTTAAAAACTGCCCCTTCATCGCCGTAGGCAGGAGCCGTATGTCGGAGAGGCCTTTATAATATCTCTTGTAAACGCGCGGGTCGGTAGGATTTTCCCAGAGACTGCGGGTTTTTATGCCGCGCCTCCCGCGAAGATCAACGTATTTTTCCACAAAATCCGGCCCTATCTGCCAAAAAAAGTTATTGGACGGCGCGACCACATCTATTGTTTTATCGCGGCAATAGAGCGTTTCCATAATGATGTTCTTGACGGCATCAACTCCTTCGTAAAAAGCAACCGATGGTCTCTCGCTCGTTCCAGACTTTTGCGTTTTTTCTCGCGCGACCATTTCGCCAAGGTCTATCAAAAGGTCGTCGGTCTTACGTTTTTTTTCTTCAACAATAGTAAAAAGCCGCTGCAGCGGAGCCAAGCGCAAAGAACCGTCGCCGGTGCTGCCCGTTTTGTTGACCAATCCCCTCTTTTCGAGAGAATCGATGGCGTAGTACACGGTCGGACGTTTGCGCGAAGTAACTTTCATAATATCCTGCACGCGCACAATACCCTGCCGCATGGCCAAATACACGTCGACTTCCGATTCGTTGAGCCCTATCTCCTGTAGGATAAGTCGCGGATTTTCCATAATTTGTATAATCATTATTATACATTATTGACACTTTTCCTGCAAACGATACCTTGCAGAAAGAAGCCCATTAACAAAGGAGACGTGCGATGAAGGAAGTTGTTCTAAAGAATCGCTGGATGGCACTGTGCCACCACTTTGACGCGGACCCCGACCGTGCGGCAGCTGCTTACCGGCAGCTTAAAAAACACTACGTACGCGGTCTCGGCAAGTATCGCTTCTACCACACCCTGCTTGAGCATGTCGGGCACATGCTCGAAGAGTTCGACGAGGCGTGGCACTTGGCGGAAAATCCTTATGCCGTAGAATTTGCTATTTTTTTGCACGACGCAGTGTGCAATCCGCGCAAAAAAGACAACGAGGAAAAATCGACCGAGCTCGTTGACGAACTGGTGGGCAGCGTCATCGGCCATCTGCGTGATGGCAGCGAAGGAAAGCTGTGCGATGGAATCAAAGAAATAATCCTTGATACCAAGCACCAAACGACTCCGCGGACGAACGATGGCAAATTGCTGGTAGACATCGATCTTGCCATTCTCGGCTCGGTGCCAGATGTGTTTGAAACATACGACCGAAACATCGCGTGCGAGTACGCGTTTCATCCGGGAGAGACGTATCGCAAAGGCCGCGCCCAAGTGTTGGGCATGTTCTTAAAACGAAAGCCTCTCTATTACACCGACCACTTCCGCAAAAAGTACTACGCGCAAGCGCGCATCAATTTGACGCGCAAGGTTGCGGAGCTTGATCCTCCAAAGTAACACGGGAGCATTCTATGGGTAGAAAAAAGCTGCCGGACGCAGGTATAGGTCTCTTTGATCACTGGATCGAGGATGATTAAAAAATACCCCGAAGGATTTATCTTTCGGGGTTTTGCTTTTTCTGCTGCAGTCTAGCGCGATGACATGACCCACACTTGCTGGTGCTCAAGATGCGATGCGCGAGGACTGTCGAAGCGGCCTTTTTGCCAGTAACGCGTCGCGAAAAATCCGGCCGACTCCATGAACGCATGGGCTTCTGCTTCGTTTTCGAACGCACACTCGACCATGTCGCGGCCGGTATTCTCGAACATGATTTGCCGCACACGCCGCGTTTTGTCGTTTTGCTCGTAGCCTTCGAGGAGTTCGTTTTTGTAAACGATATCCGTCGTTACCCACGTGCCGCCGCGAAAGCGCAAAAGTCTGCGTACATTATCTGCAACCGTGCGCTTTTCTTCGTGCGTCAAATACTGCAGCAGCCCTTCGTTGAGCACCGTGAGCTCATGCATTTCTGGATATGCCGCTTGCACCGCTTTAAGAAGCGCCGCACCGTCGAGCACTGAGAGTGCAGCAAACCCCAGGTTTGGATGCGTAGCTTCCAACTGTTCGGCGATTTTCTTTTTTTGCGCTATCATCTCGGGCAAGTCGACTTCAAGATAGCGATTTTCGCTCTCTTCCGTCCGCAAGATGCCGCCGGGTGAGAGTCCGGAAGCGAGTTCAACATAGTCGTTGTGTCCTTGCCGGAGCGCTCTTTGGTGGAGCGAGTAGAACCGCTGCTCTATCCACGGCGCGAGCTTTTGCATGCCGTCGAGATCAACATCGAAATCGTCCCGATGATAGAACGCTGCCGTTTCCTCCCGAGCATGGGCCAACAGAGCGATTGTGCCGGCGTACGGAATGTTGGTGAAGCTGCGTATGTGCGCAATGACATGCGCAGTCGAGCTTATCTGCTCGTACATGTTACCCTCCTGGTCCGATTTCGAAGCCGTCGTATTGGAGCTCTGCCATAAAACCCTCGTAATGGTCGTTGCAGAGCTTCTTCCACCACGCGTCTGCACGATGCTTTCCTTCGGGAGTGAATTCGGCGATAGCATACGAGACACCTTTAGAGCGTTTCCGGAATACAGTGATGTATCCCTCCTTACATAGATCATTGAGCGCTTTCCACAATGTACGATTGCGATTGTGGGGATCGACGTAGATGGTGTATTCGCTTTTCGTCAGCCGAAATTCGCGCTGTCCGTCAACAATCATCATCCTGAGATATGCCCACTTGTCTTGTTCGCGCGCATATGCACGTTGTTGTCTGAGTCCTTTGATAGCTTGTTGCATCGTTTCCATGACACGATCCTTTATATACGAGGAAGAAAAACCGCGGCCCCGGATGGAGCCGCGGCAATACGCAGAGACTACGCAACCTCGTATCCGCCGGTTTTGTGATTAAGCTCGAAGTTCGCTTCGAGGAACTCGATCACTTGCCGTGGGTCGGTCGTCTTTTTGAACACGACGTTGAAGCCGTGGTTCTCGAGATCGACCGCGAGGATATCTTCGCCAAAGGCTCGCAAGCCTTTGGAAGTATTTTCGCCGCACTCATGGCTGCCGCACTCGTGCGGCCGCTGCGAGACGCTCGGCACCTTTGATCCCGGCTTCTTTTCGCAGTGCGCGTGCGCAATGCAATCAAAGCCCGGATGGTCGCGAAAGATCGCTTGCTGCGAAATGCCGCCGACCGAAGGCTTGCTGCCGTGCGCCACAATAGAATGCGGCCCGGTAGCCTCCACCTTCACGAGCCCGACCTCGTTGAGGTTATTGAAGTCGGTCTTGCGCCGCGAAGTAAGAAACTCGCCGTCCTTGATCTTGACCGCAAAGTGTCCGGCCGTCGCACCGCGCACGGGCTTGTAAGCGCCGCGAGCGATGCAATGATCAACGACTTCGCGTAAAGCATTAGGCACGAGTTCCGAACTCCACGGCACCGGATCTCCGGGCACTACCGTGCTTTTAGTAAAGTGGCCGCCTGCACGCATGTACGCCATGTGTACCAACTCTTGCAGTGCAGTTCGGCGGTTCGTGGTAACGCTGTACGTTGCCTCTTCCGGTACGATGATCATGTTCACTCTGGTCTCGCTATCGTTTGCCAGAACCAGATTCGCACTCGAAGCCTTCAGCATGTTGAGTCCTTGGCGATACTGTTCCTGAGGCTCAGCACCGCTTGTCTGCTTGAACGCAACAAGAAAGATATCTTTGCGTTCTTTGCGGACAAGTTGCACGATCTTCTCACTTGGCGTGAGTTGCAGATCATACGGAATCGGCTTTCCGAAGGAGTCCTTCGTGCTCAAGCGGCCGGCGTGTTTGCCCACCGGCCATCCCTTTGTCAGTCCGGTATGCTTTGCGTCAAAGTCGACCACTGCCGCGTTAAAGAAAATAATCTTCGTCGCGGGGTCGGCAATAAGCTCTTTGACCAACTTCGTCAGATCTTCGTTGGTATCGAGCTTGTTGCGCTCGTAACCCGAGCCCATATACGGGGGCGGATCCATATTCTCTTCCGGCGTCTTGATGATGGGCTCGGCCATTGCGGTCAAATGGAGTTTTACCTCCATCTCGTCGCGATGGGAATTGCGGCACATGTCGGCAAGCTGCCGCGCCGTGTTACCAAGAGCTTTGGAGCCCAAGTATAGATGCGAATCGATGTAGAAGCGCGTGCCGCCGCCGATGACGTGCACGATTTTTTGCTCAGCCATAACGCTCTCCTTTGCTTGCAGTGAGTTTTATCGAACTGTGAAAGAACTTACTCCTGTATCCTCGCGCTTATGGTGCCATATGACAATCTTTGTTTATAATCATTAAGAACAAAAGCAAAATAACCCTTTAAATAAAGGCTTTTGGTTATAAACCCTCGTTGACAAAATCCGCCTTGGGTATAAGGTTTGGGTATGCGGCACGATACAAAAGAAACTGAGGCATCTTTAGTTGAGGTAGGCCTTACGCTTACCGAAGCCAAAATATATTTGGCCGGACTTGGGCTAAAAACTATCACTATTGAAGAGCTCGGCAAAAAGACGCAGATAAAGCGCCCCACTATTTACCATGCCATCGGCACTCTTTTGGCAAAAGGTTTGGTTACGCAAAAGCGCGTCGGCAGCAAATTAACTTTTACGGTTGCCCCACCGCAAACTATGCGCGCTTTGGTAGAAGAGCAAAAGCAAAAAGTTGAAGCTCGCGCCAACATACTTAACACGCTCATTCCCCTTCTTTCAGAAAAGCAAATATCCGACGACGCCGTGAGTGTTGCAGAATACAGCGGCATAGAAGGCATGAAGCTGGTTATGGATATCGCCTTTTACTGCAAATCGCGCACGTGGGATATTATCGCGCCCTACCAAAACTTTTTGCGCGAGTACGACGCCGAGTATGCCAAGCGCTACCTCTGGGCGCGCAAGTATCATGGCATCACCTCGCGCACGCTGTGGGAGGACGGCATGCGCACCGGCCGCAAGCTCACTAAAGAGGAAGTGTCGGAGCGGAACCCACGTTTAATGCCCTGGGTTATGCACGGCAAATTTAAATCGATGATGATACTTTTTGATGATAAAATCGCGCTCTTTTCCTCTTACGAAAAACTTTCTGCGATACTTATAACTTCGAAAGAGCTCAACGGAATGTTCGAAGCAATGTTCGAAGGGCTTTGGGAAGTTTCAGAAAGATACTAATAGTTGACCTAATATAAAAATACGTTTAAGGTGTCGGCAGAAGTCACAGAGGAGTTTTTGTTATGATTGCACGCGCAATCGATGTGCACACGCATATCTTTACCGAAGAGGCTTACTCGACCTATATGGAAAAGGCGCAAGGCAGGACGGAGAAAATAATCACCATCCATTACTGGGCGCACAAAGGTTTGCCGAAGTATACGCTAGAAGAAGTGCTCGACTTCGCTGCAGCCAAGCCAAACATGTATGTGCTAGCTGCGGTCAATGTCGACTTTAACATTAAGCAGCAGCGTTACGAGCTTGATCGGCTTTTGCGAGACCGTAAAATCGTCGGCGTAAAAATGTATCCAGGATACCAGTATTTTTACCCGAACGATGAGCGTGCCTGCGTAATCGCGGAGCTCTGCCAAGCACATACCGTGCCTTTGATGTTCCACTCGGGTGCCATGTCTCAAAGAGGCAAGCCGCTTTTAAAGTATGCGCATCCTTTGCACATCGACGAGCTTGCGCTGCGCTTCCCGGAACTCAAGATCGTCATTGCGCACATGGGCTTCCCCTGGCTCATCGATGCTGCGGCCGTCATCGCCAAGCACCAAAATGTATATGCTGATCTTTCGGGCACAGTAGACAAAGTTTCTCCCGAGGCGCTTGTAAGGTTGGTGAGCCGCTATAAAGAGGAGCTGCGCAAATGCATAGACTTCTTCCCGGACATCGCTCCTAAACTGATGTTCGGGACCGACTACAGCGGCGAGCATACGCTGCTTACGGAAGTTGAGCCGTACTTTGAAGTGGTCGATGCCGTTTTTTCGCCGAAAGAGCGCGAAGATGTGCTATACAATACGGCCAACAAACTGTTCTTCCCTTCGTAAAAGGCTCAGTGGCAAAACTCCGGACACCATGTCCGGAGTTTATTCTTTTATTTCATTATTTTTGGGTGCCTACAGGGAATCGAACCCTGATCGAGAGCTCCACAAGCTCCAGTGTTAACCGTTACACCATAGGCACCATGTTTGCTTGACGCTCTATATATATCTTTTTTAGCGGGAAATGTCGAGTATACACAAAACAGAAAGTCCCGCACTGGCGGGACTTTCTGTTTTGTGTGCCCAGGAGAAGACTCGAACTTCCAATCCCTTGCGGGAGCTACCACCTCAAGGTAGTGCGTCTACCAATTTCGCCACCTGGGCATGCTAAAAAATTACTCGGTCGCCTCTGCGGCGACCTCGGGAGCTATATCCGCTTCCGGCGCAGCGTCAACGACTTCTTCCGTGGCAACTGCCTCGTCGGCAACGGTTTCCATTTTAGGAACGAGCTGCTGGCGGCGCATCGCGCGCTTTACTTCGCTCGAGGCCTTGCGGCGGATAAAGTACAGCTTGGCGCGGCGCGTGCGCGTGCGGCGGAGCACCTCTATGGAGTCTATCATCGGCGAGTAGAGCGGAAATATTTTTTCCACCCCCACGCCCGAGGTAACTTTGCGCACGGTAAACATGGCACCCGGCTCGGTGCCGTGCTTTACGGCCAAAATAAGGCCTTCAAAAGCCTGGCGGCGGGCGTTTTTGGTAACTACCTCTTTTTTGTTGGCTGCCTTGCCCTTTTTAAGCTCGACGATGTTTTGCCAGACACGCACGGTGTCGCCGGCGCGGAGCCCCAAGGCTGCGCGTTCTTGCATATTAACGGGGGATATTTTTACGCCTGATTTCATATAAATGAATTGTTTGGAGACTGTAACATAGCCTTAGGCTTTTCGCAATTCTCCTTCTGCCGCAATAAAATCCGGAGGCAAGGGCGCCGTAAAGGTCTTTTCCAAACCAGAGGGCAGCGTTATGCGGATACTGAGCGCGTGCAGCGCGAGCCTGGTAAACCCCAGCAATTGTTCTCTGCCCGGGCCGTACATGCCGTCGTGCAAAATAGGGTGGCCAATGGCCGAAAAGTGCACGCGTATCTGGTGCGTGCGGCCGGTTTTTGGAAAGACTTCTACATACGTGGCGCCGTGGCCCGACCCGATAGTGCGGTACAAGGTGAGCGCCTCGCGCACCGTGCCGTGCGGGAGTTTGGCCGAGCGGGGGCCCAAGCCTCCGCGAGCGCTGCCTATCGGCTTGTCTATGATCCCGCGCTCGGCGGTTATGCTGCCATGCACGAACGCGCGATAGGTCTTTTGCACTTCTCTCTCTTTGAATTGCTCTTTTAAAAATTCGTGGGCTTTCTCATTTTTTGCGACGACCAAAACGCCGGACGTTTCCCTGTCGATGCGATGCACGAAATGAAAGCCTGCCTTGCCGTCCGGCAGGTTCCCTTCGGCATATTTTTTATCAAGCCATGTACTTAAAGCCGGATAGTCGTGCTTGCCGTCCGGGTATACGATCATGCCCGATGGTTTGTTGACCACGATGATATCGACGTCTTCATAGATGATTTCCGGGGCTGTCGTAGGCTCCATACGCGTCGCAGTATATCATTGACTACTTATAAATCCAGTTGTAGCATTACACCAGAAGGGCGAGGGCGTTTGTTCTTCGTCATCTTTTTGTAACGTAAGTGTCTACGGTAAATCAAGGAGAATACCATGAGCAAAAGCAGCTTGGCGCTGCTCGACCGGGCAGTGCAAGGAGCCGTCGCCCACGAATTGGGAGACGGCAACTTCGATACGGCGGCGCTTGCGGAGTTGGGCATTGCGCCGGAGAGGCGCCGCACCGTTGCGGGCATGCGCGTCATAAGCAACGCCGCGCGCGATGCCGAAGTGAGCGCTGATGCGGCAAAGATGACGGACAAACTGCTCCGTTATCGCGCCGACCGCGCGCTCGTTATCGACAAACTCAAGCGCGTCGATGTCAAACCGGTTGCGGTTCTGCCGCTCACCGCGTGGAACCGCATCTGCGACAGCACCGGCCTCTACCGCTTTTTGCCGCAAGGCGACAGCGTGCGCATGGATGCCGCCGTTTTGCTTAAGCGCGCGGCAGACGACGTCAATAAGACGTGGCGAAAGCAACATGATGATTTCATGCTTAAGGCATGGGGCGTCTACATCGGTGTTGAAACCTTACTCTTCTTGCTCGGCTATTTTGTGGGATGGGGCTTCTACATTCCTGCAGGTGTCGGTATCTTTCCTGGCGCCTTGTTTATGGGTCTCAGTTCATCCGAAGGTCCGATTGCCCCAATACCGAAGGAAATGGAGGCGAAACGCATCCGCGAGCTGGTCGCCGAACATGAGAAAAACGGCACCCTGCTCAAAGAGCTGTGGCCCGATTTGAGAGAGCCGGAAAAAGGCTCGAACATCCGCATCGCTCTGCCGGAACCTCCGGCCGAAGTGCAGGAGCGGCTCATTGCCGCAGAGCGCGCCCGCTTGCCGCTGAACATTGCGGTGGTCGGCGACGCAATAATGTTCAAGGAGCCGATCGCCGACGTGCTTGTCGGCATCCGTACAAAGCATTGGGAAGAAGTCGAGCGCCAGGAAGCGCTCAGGCTCGACCCTATCGCTTACGTTGTTGAAGGAAGCGCCGTCGCCATCATCGACCAGTACGGCAAATTCCCCATCGAACAAGCAGTGATGAACCAGGTGATCAACTCCGAACATCTGGTATAACGATTTCTCGAAAAAGTACACCCGGCGCACGAGCGCCGGGTTTTTTTGCGCATCAAAGAAAAATCCCCGGCACTTCTGAAGTGCCGGGGCAACCGTATTGGTTTTGCGAGTTAAGCCGTGAACTCGCTTTTGATGAGCCGTTCGATAGAAGTGAGATTGAAGGCATCGATGACCCAGAGGTTCGTGCCATCGAAGCCCGCAACCAGCGGATCGCCGGCATTGGGGTTGCGAAATACCTTTGGCTTTTTCTCCGTCAACTCCCAATTTTTGCCTTCGGCGATGATGAAGATGTCTTTGAAGAGCTTCTTGGCATCCGCAATCTTGGCGCGGGTCTCATCGGGAATGAGGCCGACGTAGGAAGTGGCAAGAAACACCGACTTCCTCTTTTCTTTCGCCGTCACCATGAGACGCTCGAGAACATCGCTATAGCACTTTGCGATGACCGGCGGCAAGGTTGGGCTGATCTTTCCCTTGTAGCGTCTGCGAGGAACCCAGTAATCGCCGTTATACGCATCATGCATCTCCACCTGAGCGGAGATTTCGAAGCGTGGTGAGTCGAGGCTGAAAATGGCGAGCCGAGGATATTTCGTTTTGGCGTCGCGCCACGAAAACGGCGCGAAACTGAGGCAGCCAAACTCGCCGTACTTGGCAAGACTCTGGAGCCTTGCGCGCTCGCGCTCAAGCTCGCCAACATGTGCGACGATAGCCGGCCTCGAAGTCTCCTCAAAACCAAAGAGGTTTTTGAGTTTTTTGTTTGCCCGCAGAATCGTTTCGTCGACTTGCGCGATCTTGCTCGAAGCCTCCTTCACCTCTTTTGAGGTTGCAGACTTCGCGAGTTTGAGACACCTTTCCAACACGTCTTGCATGACAAGCTCCTTTTGCTTGTGTGGGTGGTAAAAACAGCCTACTTCTGAATTGAAACTAAACCTTAACGGGCTTTGCGTCAAGGCAATTCCAATGCGAATAAAATAATATATGGAGACACTGTCTATAGTGACTTTTGGCTAAAAATCAGTATAAATAAGGACACGGGCGGTTAGCTCAGTTGGTAGAGCGTTCGATTTACACTCGAAATGTCACAGGTTCGAGCCCTGTACCGCCCACAGCAACGTGCAAAAATCCCCATTTTTAGTATAGTGCCAGTAGAGGTATCGCATATAAAGAAGGAGGGCTTTGCCCATGAGCGACTTTAAGTTTCCGAGCATTCTACCCAAACGCCATACGCTGCTCCCGGTAGTGCATGCCGAGGATACGGCGCAGGTGCTGCGCAATATTGGTATCGCGCACGACAGCGGGGCGGACGGAGTGTTTCTCATCAATCACTCTGTCGGACCGGAAGAACTTCTGCGCATGTATGCAGCTGCCCGCAAACAGTACCCGCAGTTTTGGATGGGGCTTAATTTGCTGGGGCTGAGCCCCTTGCATGCGCTCGAGCGCATGCCTGATGACGCAAACGGTTTGTGGGCGGATAATGCGAGCATTACCGACCACGGCGCTCTGCCAAAAGCGATTCAATTTGCCGCGGAGCGTGCCAGCCAGCCAAAATGGAAAGGGCTTTACTTTGGCGGCGTCGCGTTTAAAGGCCAGGAACATGTGGAAGACCCCGCGCTTGCCGCAAAGCTTGCGCTGCCGTTTGTCGACGTCGTAACCACAAGTGGCATCGGCACGGGTTTTGCGCCGGATGTCGATAAAATAAAAAGGATGAAGCAGGCTATCCGCAAACACCCGCTCGCTATCGCAAGCGGCATCACGCCGGAAAACGCGCAGCTCTTTATGCCCTGGGCCGACTGCTTCCTAGTGGCAACCGGCATCAGCGACTCGCACACCGAGTTTAACCGGGAACGTATGGCACGGCTTGTGAAAATACTTTCGTAAAAAGAAAAAGAGCAGACACTACGTGTCTGCTCTTACTGTTTTCGTTGCCGCTGTTACGCCTTTTCGCCAGCTTCCTTCATCATCTCGACCCGGTCGCCCGGCGAGAGAACGTAGTCGCGCGCGACAGGCTGGCCGTTCACCACCGAGGTTTCGTTGCCCTTGAATCCGACGATCTCGCGATAGTAGGGGTTCGTGGCAACGGATTCCACGGTAATGCCAATCGGCATTTCGAACTCATGTTCGGTCGGGCCGCACGAGACCTTGATCGGCATATGCTCGAGAGTCTGCCCTTGCGGCAGAAAGATGCTTTCCGTCGTTGTATTCGTCATTTCACTTCCTTCCTTCTCATGACGGGGCGCTGTGCCCCGGTTTTAATATCGAAGTACAACTCGTTGTAAGCAACTCCCCTTTCCGTTACGACATAGAAGGCGTTTGCCATCTCTGAAGCAACTTTAAGGTTCGAAAATATGAGCTGCGGCGTACCTGCTGCCGCGCGCTCTTCGCAGGTGAGCTCGGCCGGATTTCTGTCCTTCGGCTCCGCTATTTCCTTATGCAAGTGCGTCAGCGGGTCGGTTACGTCTTTGCCTCTATGGCGAATATACACCTGTACATTGCCGTCGTCAAAGTCGTTCCCGCCCGAAATGAGCACCGCCTCTTCGAGCTCGCCGCAATGGTCCGAAAGGAGTTTGCGGGACGCGTGATTGTCGACACAGCAGAACACAAAACTTCCTTCCGGCACGAACACAAAAACGTTATCTTCGGTCAGGAATTTCGGTTTTGCTTCTATCGCGAGTTTCGGAAACAGAAGCTTGAGCTCCTGCGCCGTTACTTCCGCTTTGTTGCCAAGTTCGCTGAACATTTGCCGCTCGGCATTTTGCGGCTCGTAAGTGTCGCCGTCGATGAGCGTTACGAGGGTTTTTGGGCTGTTGTAGAGAAGATACTGGCAGAGCGGTTCGGCTAGACGCTTCCCCACTCCGCCGAGCCCGACAAAAATCACGTTTTTTATTTCCGTCATTTCTGCTCCTTGCTTTCTTTTTTATCTTCGCCGAGAAAGAACTCTTGAAGCCCTTTGCCTGTTTCGGCGATTTGGTTGAGCATGCCGCTTTTTTGCGCATGCCGCCTTCTTCTTGAAGGCCGGCTTACGCCGTTTACTAACTGTGCCCTTTTCTCCCAATAAGTATGCCCCGTATAGTTGGAGAAAAAAGTCACCTTACGCACCCACGCTTCAGGAACTTCGAAGCCGGAAAGCACGGAAGGGTCGAAAGAAAAATTTATTTCCTGAGGCCGTTCCCTTTCCCGCCGCTTTTTGTAGAGCGGCTGCACGCCGTGTATGTTTGTCTCGTCGAGCGGAAACCGCTCGCCGCGAAAAACAACTTCGGCTGCCATCGAGAATTGCGGAAAGTGCTGGAGCGAGCCGATGGTGATGTGGATACCGTCGAACGCTGCTTCGTCTTTGACGTCCACAGAAGAATGATAGGCACTCATGTACCCGTGCGAGTGCATGGTGCCGACACAATCATACCCTTCGAGCCGCTCCGTCATTTCGTACTTATGCACGGTTACTTCGGTAACTTGCTGCACCGGAATCGTTACTTCCCAACCGAGTGTTTTACTATAGTGCAACAAAACCGCGGCTTCGCTCTGGTGCAGTTTGTAGATTTTCCGAAAAAACGCGACGGTTTTTGCGAATACGAGCGCGTCTATCGGCGGCAGTTTGAGCTTAGCGCCGGGGATTGCCGGCGCCAAAGCTTGGAACTTGGTTACGGGTATCACCGCGTCGAGCCAGTTGTTTCTCACATGCATGAGAAGACCTTCCTGCGCGACGAGATAATACGTGCCTTCTTTCGGCCTTTCAGTGCCGAAATAGTTCACGTGAACGGGCATCATGCGTCGTCCTTTCTTTTACTCTTTTTCGCGGAACTTTTCCGTCATCTCAGAGATGACGGCAGCCGCCGCGGGAGTGAGTATCTGCTCAAGTTTGATTGATGCTTTTTTGACGACGGCTTTGATAACCGCGTCCGCTTTTGCACCAGAGCAAACATTCAGAAGTTCTTCGCGCACAAACGTTTGCGCGCGTTCCGAAAGATTCGACTCGGCTATGGCTTCGCGCACTTTGGCGTCGAAGATAGCTCGCGCTTCAGCGGGCCCCTTCGAATCCGCAATCGCGCTCACCACCGCTTCTTGCACCGAAGCGCTCAGCCTCACCGAAAGCTCTTTGGCATACCGATCCAGTTTGGTAATGCTTTCAAGCGGGCTCGAAGCCCCGCTCTTCTTCCGCAGGTCTTTGCCGAGCAACTCCGGGGTAAGTTCTGTGTCCGGCCATGCTACTTCCAGTATTTTTTGCGGATCGTTTTTAGTTAGATTGATCCACTGCGCTCCGGAGAAGTCCGCCCAACGATTGAAGTCGCTTAACAGGCCCCGGTGCCAATCGTTGGTAACAAAGCTGCTCGCCCAGAACATTTTCTGGGCCGAGAGCACCACTTGGCTCGGAGAACCTTTATCCACTTTATTATAACCCTTGCACAGATAGTATTTGTATCTGAGCTCGGAAGGCTCTCCTTTATCTTTCATGATGTCTGGAAGCCAGGGAGCACCCAGACTATCGCTTTGCTTTTCCAGCGGCTTGTTGCGATAAAACACCTGCATGACGGAAAACTTTCCGTTGTTGAGGTAGATCGGCAGCACCACGTACGGGAAAGAAACTTTCACCGTTTCGTTGTCCCATAGAATAGTCCTGATGCGCGGTGCTTCTTCCACAATGTAGAGTGTTATCGGGTCACCGTAATACACGAACCGCGTTCCCACGGGGAGCGCAGATCTTTCTTGCGGCGAATCGACGCCGACTTCTTCCCGCGCATAGGTAAGCAATTGCGCGAGCGTTTTTTGTATTACTTGCTCGAAGTTCAGGGAGGCCGCAGCGCCGGCGGCCTCGACAAAAGACCGGTGGACGCTTTTTACGGCCGCCCGACCTTTAAGCGCGATAGCTGAAGGAAGCTCGTCGCTTCCTAAAACTATTTCGTCTATTTTCTGCACAAATTTTTCCTTAACGCGCGAGGCGCGGCCATTGATGTTGGCTTTTATCGCATCTTGGACTTCCGTCCGTGATGCATTGGCCAGCGCAGCGACCGACGCTTGCGCGTTTTTGACGGCTCGCGCAGAGATCTGCGCGAGATCGATTTCTTCGATTTCCTTCACCACCAAGCGGGGGAAAACGAACCAGATCCACCCGTCGCGCTGGATTTCGTATCGTTTGAATACGAGACCGTTTTTATTGACGGATACCAGGGGTTTGTAGAGCGGCGTCAAAGCCGTTTCGACTTTGCCGAGCATGGTTTTTTTCAGCCCGAACATGGGTACGCTCCTTGTTTTGCTTAATTTTCAAAGTATCTAAACGCAGATTACAACTTAATTTACCATCTGTAAATGGCTTTATTTTGCCTGTCCCCTCGCCAAGAATCGAACTTGGATCAAGAGCTTAGAAGTCTCCTGTTCTATCCATTGAACTACGAGGGGGGGTTATTACTGCACGCTCGATGTCGACACCGGCGCAGATACGGGGAGCGGCCGAGGCCTGCGATGCATCGGCAGCACATGCCAGTGCACGATACCATAATAGGCGAAGAGCACTATAACGGCGAGCGCTATATATAAGAAGTATCTGTTGACGACCGCTATCACCTCTTTGCCGTAGTTGCCCACCACATACGCCACTATCGCCATGCGCGTGCCGCGGCCAAGCATATAGCCCGCGATAAAAGGCAAAAAGTGTACGCCTAAAAATCCGCTCGCGTAAATAAAAACTTTGTCGGGTATCGGCGTAAACGATGCGAGCGCAAGCGCGATAAACACGTGCCCGCGGATAAGATGCTGCGCCTCGACAAACGCGGGTCCCAGGCCGTAGAGGCCAAGAAGTGGCGCGCCAAAGATATGGAAGAGAAACGCACCGATAAAATAACCGGTCGATGCGCCGAGCGTCGTAAAAATAATAGAGGTCGAAAGATATTGCTTCCAGCGGTCGGGCCGCGCCAGCATGAGCGCGGCCAAAAAGGCTTCGGGCACCAAAGGCGACACAACCGCATCGGTGTAGGCTATAAGCGCAAGCCACATAAGCGCGTGCTTCGAGTGCGCATGCTGCTCAAACCAGGCCCACGACTTTTCGCGGGCGGTGGTTATGCTTTCTGAAACCCAGCTCATATGCTAGCGGATAGCGGAGCCCGGCGCGGCGGCGGAGGTAAGGAGCGCGAGCGGCTCATCGCCCCCGCCGCTTGCCAGTATCATCGCCTGGCTCTCGAGCCCCATCATCATGCGGGGAGCTAAATTGGTGGCAAAAGCAACGCGCTTCCCCACCAGCTCTGCCGGGTCGGCAAAATACGCAGCGATGCCGGAGAGTACTTGGCGTTCTTCCGTACCGAAATTCACCTTTAATTTAAGCAGTTTGTCGCTGCCCTCGATGCGCTCGGCGCTTATGATTTCTCCTATTTTTATTTCGACCTTTTTAAAATCGTCTATTGAAATCGATTCGCTCATGGTAGGGACATCTTACTCTTTTTTAGAGTGCCGGTCGAGGTAGCTTTGCAAAATCACTGCCGCAGCAGAGGCGTCCAGCTTATCCTGGCTTGGCGCGCTCTTGCGGCCAAAATCACCTTCATACTGCCGCGCGGCTCCTGCGCTCGATAAAAATTCTGCTTCGTATTCGGCCGGCAAACCGCTTAATTCCTCTAAATCTTTTTTAAACTCGGTAATATCTTCCATCACGGCGTTTGGCTCGCCCTTAAAATTGCGCGACTCGCCTATGATTATTTTTTCTACACCCTCCTTTTGTATGATGCTGTTTATCTCGCTCAATGCCTGTGGCCCCGCCTTGACGGTGCCATGAGGAAAGGCCACCGTGCCGCCCGTGTCCGAGCAAGCAAGGCCGATGCGTTTGGTGCCGTAATCAATGCCGAGGTATTTCATGGGGTTTTCTCTTCATGCTTATTTAAGCACACTCTTTGTATAGTAACAGCCTACAGTGCTGGTCTAGTGTTTGCTTTCCGGCACTGCGGTCGACATTACGAGTCTAAATTCATGAAGTCATATGTGGAAACAATGGGTTAACGCTGTTGTTGGTCTTGCAGTCATTGCGACTCCGTTCGTAGCGCTATCGACCACCGCTCTCATGTGGACGCTCGTGGTCGCCGGTCTCATAGTCGCGGTGCTTAGCATATGGAGCGCTATGGAAGATCCTGCGGAGTATCGGGACTACCGCGTACAGCATAGCCACTAGCAGTAGCGCGGGCGGTAGACAGTAACAGTTTGCTGCAGGCATTTGGCACTACCAAAAAATACACAAGTGTAAAAAATAAAAATGCACCTGCGCAGCAAACAAGATAGCGGATAGAAAAAAGCGAGGGAATAGTCACCAGAGAAGAAATAAGCGCTAGAAAGCGGCGGCCATAGGCCGCCGCTTTCATATGTGGCACATAACCGATA
>Ga0265338_10001767_pt1 | contig 34106 bp, 35 predicted proteins | sample 42126metaG_FD_193579 | JGI IMG/M metagenome (GOLD analysis project Ga0265338, IMG submission 193579) | Rhizosphere microbial communities from Carex aquatilis grown in University of Washington, Seatle, WA, United States - 4-21-26 metaG | ecosystem: Host-associated > Plants > Roots > Rhizosphere...
GGCGCAGCGGTTGATTCCTTCGATCTCGCTCGGCGATGTCGGAGCGGCCGCAGGCGTCCTGTCGCTGGCGATCGCCGGGCTCCTGCTCGCCAAGGGCGTGGTGCAGTGGCCGGTGCTGACGATGTTTAGCACCGACGGGGCCTCGCGCGCGGCCGCGGTGCTCGAGCCGCCCGCGCCTCCGGCGCCCGATCCGCCGCGCAACGATCGCCTGAACGACGCGCAATCCGGACCAGACGTCGATTGAGCGCGCTGCCGAACGCATGTTAAGCAGAGCCATGGTTGGCAGCGGCAGAGGGGCACGCGTCGCGTCGGTTTCCGTGGATCTCGATTCGCTCGAATGTTACTTCCGTATTCACGCGCTCGAGGGGATGCCGTCCGCGGACGTGCGCTACACGATTCTGCAGCGTTGCTTGCCACGCTTTCGCGAGCTCTTCGCGCGCCACGCGCTGCGCGCCACGTTCTTCGTCGTTGGGCGTGATCTCGCCGAGGACCCGGCGGGAGCCGCGGTGCTCGCGGCGCTCTCGCGCGACGGGCACGAGCTCGCCAACCACAGCTATTCACACCCCTACGATCTCGTGCGCCTGGGACCGGTGGCGATCGCCAGCGAGATCGACCGCGCACACCTGGCCATCGCCGCTTGCGGCGGTGCGGCGCCGGTCGGGTTTCGCGCGCCCGGCTATGAAATCTCGGGCGACGTGATCGACATCCTGTCCGCGCGTGGCTACCGCTATGACTCGTCGGCATTTCCATCGGCGGCGTACTACGGCGCGAAGGCGGCGGTCATGGGCGCCATGCAGCTGGTGGGGCGGAAGTCGGGCAGCTTCCTCGGCAGCCCGCGCGTGCTCATGGCCCCGCGACGGCCGTACCATCCGTCGGCGGGCGCGCCCTACCGGCAAGGCAAGCTGGACATCGTGGAGCTGCCCATGGCGGTCACGCGCTGGATGCGCTGGCCGGTCATCGGGACCAGCCTGATCACGGCACCCGAGTGGATGCGAAAGCGGATGGTCGCGGCGGCGCTGCGCGAGCCGTTCTTCAACCTCGAGCTTCACGGCATCGATCTTTGCGACGCTGAAGTCGATCGGATCCCGGCTGAGCTGGTTGCGCGCCAGCCGGACCTGCGGCGCCCGCTTTCTGTGAAGTTGGCGGCGCTCGACGACACGCTGGCCGAGATCGCAGCGGCCGGTGCCCGGTTTCAGCGACTGGCTGAGGTCGCGTCGCACGCCGCTGCCACGGCCTGACGCGCGCGATCCAAGTCAGGGTTTCACCGTCTTGCCTCGGAGCCTCCGATCGCCATGTTGGCGCTCGGAGGTTTCGCATGGCCAACATCATCCGCAGGAACGAACGCCGCCCGCAGAACGCGGATCTCTCGCCGATGTTCTCCCCGATGTGGGAGCCTTTTCAGCTCCTGCGCGAGCTGGGATCGCTGCGGCCGTTCGAGTCCCTGCGCGAGATCGGTCCGATGATGATGGAGCGCGGGTTCGCGCCGCGCTTCGACGTGAAAGAGACGCGCGACGCCTACGTCTTCACCGCCGATGTCCCCGGCGTGCGCGAGGATGATCTGGAGATCTCGGTGGCCGGCAATCACCTGAGCATCAACGGCCGCCGCGAAGAAGAAGAGCGCCACGAGGAGGACCAGTACTTCGCGTACGAACGCTCGTTCGGCACGTTCGCGCGCAACTTTGCGCTGCCGGAAGGTGCCGATCCGGATCGCGTGACCGCGGAGTTCAAGAACGGCGTGCTGCGCATCTCCGTCAGCAAGCGCCCCGAGGTTCAGCCCCGCCGCGTGTCGATCTCGGGGATGGCGGAGAAGGCCAAGGAGAAGGTCATTCAGGCCGCGGAGGCGGTGAAGGAAAAGGTGTCGGGAAGCGCGAGCGGCGGCAGCTCGTCACCTCACGGCGGCGGCAGCAGTGACACCAGCTCCGCCAGCTCGGGCTCCGCCGCCGAGGGCGCGATGAAGCCCGGCGACAAAGACAAGAACAAGCCGAACCGTTGAGACTGAGCAAAGAAAGAAGGAGAAACACGATGTCTTCGATCAAATCGATTGGTTGGGTGCGCAGCCGCTTGCGCGATTGTGGTCGGCTCGCGGTGCTCTCGGGCGCGCTAGCGCTCCCGTTGGGCGTCGCGTGCAGTCACATGCCGTTCACCTCGTCGGGCGGCACGCCGATGCTGGCCAGCCCGCGCGTGCCGGCAGCGCAGGGCGCGGTCAGCATCAAGGACGCCGACAACGGCAACATGAAGCTGGCGGTGTCGGTCAAGCACATGGCGCCTCCGGAGAAGGTCGCGACCGGCGCGTCCAGTTACGTCGTCTGGTTGAAGCCGCTCGCGACCGGGAACGAGAACGAGGCGCCGCAGAACCTGGGCGCGCTCGCGGTCAACAAGGATCAGGAGGGCGAGTTCGACACGATGACGTCGTACCGCCAGTTCGACATCTTCGTGACCGCGGAGCCGCAGCCGGGCTCGATGGCGCCGACCGGCGAGCAACTGCTGAGCACGACGATCCGGCACTGACCTCGGATCTGATCTGATCGCCAGGCCGTCAGCGTCTCCGCAGGATCGCGCCGCGCGCCAGCTCGTCGCAGCGCTCGTTCTCGGGGACGCCGGCGTGGCCGGGCACTTTGACGAACTCGAGGTTGGGCACGGTGGCGACGCGCTTGCGCAGGCGCTCGACCAGCACCTGGTTGGCCTTGGCTTTCCACCCTTTTTCGAGCAGACCGATCGCGTAGCCGGAGTCGCTGTAGACGCGCACGCGGCGCATGCGGGCGCTCACTGCTTTGTCGCCGCCGCCGGCCTCTTCCTTGGCTTCTTCTTTCGCGATTTGCGCGACCAGCTCGAGCCCGCGCTCGATCGCCGTGAGCTCGGCGATGTTGTTCGTGCCGACACCCAGGTACTCGCCCAGCTCTTTGCGCTGGCCGTCATGCAGCACCACCACGCCGATGCCCATCGGGCCGGGGTTGCCCGAGCAGGCGCCGTCGGTCCAGACGTCGAACGCGCCGGGGATGGCGGCGGGTAGATCGGGCGTCTTCGCCGGGCCGCGCGCGTTGCGACGCGCCGGCGGCGCCAGGTCGCGCGGCGCGCCCAAGACGCCGCCGATGGGTGTCAGGTTGGCCATCGACGGGCGGTAGCTCTTCTCGTCGGTCTCGCGGTACTTCATCTCGGCGCGGCCCGCGCCGTCCAGCGCCGCCTTGCCCGCGGCGTCGACGCGCACCCAGACGTCTTGCTCTCGAAAACGCATCTTGGCCCAGGGCATGGCGCAGGACTATTGCGCAAACCGCGCCGCGATTGCTAGTGTCGCGTCGGCATTGGAGATGCGTGCTGCTCCCCGTCTCCCTTCGCTGCTCATTCTCGCTGTCGCGCTCGCGTCGTGTCGGGGCGCGTGCGGCCGTTCGGACAAGGCAGCGGGCCCGCTCGACGGCCGCCTCGCGCTGCTGCCGATCGACACGCGGTCGGTGGTCGCGTTCGACTTCGACCAGGTGCGCGCCGCGCCGTTCGCGGCCAAGTTGAGCGCGCTCGCGGCGTCGAACCCCGACGACGAAAAGCGTCTGGCGGCGTTTCGCGAGCGCACCGGCCTCGATCCCGTGCGCCAGATCGATGGCATCGTCGTCGGCTTCCCCGAGGAGGCGCGGCTGCACGGCGAGCTGGGCGTCGTCGTGCGCGCCGAGCGCTTCGATGAGTCGCGCCTGGTCGCCTACGTGCGCGACACGCTGCAAAAGGACGGCGACGATCTGGTGGCGAAACCCCACGGTCGCCGCACGTTGTGGGCCGCGCGCAAGGATCCGTCGCTGGCCGGTTTCTTCCTCGACGGGCGCACGCTGGTGATCGGCGGCGGCGGTTGGGCGGCGCGCATGGCGGACCTCGCCGACGGCGCGCCCGCGAGCGGCAGCGCGGAGACGAATCTCGAGCTGGTGCAGCTCTGCGAGCGCGCGGCGGCGGGCCACGCGATCTGGGCGGCGGCGATCGTGCCGGTCGAGCTGCGCCGCCAGCTGCAGCAAGATCCGCGCTTCGAGAGCGCCGCGTCGGTCACGCGCATGGCGCTGGGCATCGGGCTTGGCACCGGGCTCGAAGCGACATTCACCGCGGATCTCGCCGATCCTTCGGAGGCCAAGGTGCTGGTGGCGAAGGTCAGCGAGACCGTGCAGGGCGCCAAGCGCGACCCGCGCGTGCTGATGCTCGGGCTCGGCCCGGAGCTCGACGGCATCACCAGCCGCGTCGAGGGGACGACGTTCGCGCTCAAGGTGTCGCTCGGCGAGGCGCAGGTGAACGATCTGCTCACCCGCGTCTCGGGGTTCCTGAACCTGATGCGCCAGGGCCGCGCGCCAGGCTTCGGGCACTAGTTGCGCTAGTCGCCAGGCGCGCAGCCACGGCGCGTGTAAGTCGTCGCGGCGGTGGTGCTGCCGGTGGCGAGCGACAGGATCAGGTCGGCGCCCGAGACGGTGTAGTCGAACGCGGCCGGCAGCGGCGGCGGCGACGGCGATCCGCAGTTCACCGTCGCGTTGGTGATCTGCGTGCCCGCGAGGGTGACGGTGGCGTCAGCCTTGAACGATGTCGTGACGTTGGCGCCGGCCGCGTCGAGCACCTCGCCGTTCCAGAGCATGTGCTTCGTGCCATCGGCGAGGGTGGTGAGCACGAAGGCGATGCGGCGGCCACCGCCGGTGGTCGCTCCGTATGCGCCGGTCTTCGTCGACTCGTAGAGCCCGTCGAGCACCGTGCCGCCCGCGGGCGCCGGCGCCGTGCCGGTCAGCGCCGTGAACGGAATCGCCGTCGCCGAGTTCACCACGCTGTCGCAGGTCGGCGCGGCCGCGATCAAGCCGGGGCGCGGCGCACAGGCGCCGGTTCCCGAGTCGAGGTTGATCGACCCGCCGGCGCCGGTGCTTCCGCCGCCTCCGCTCCCGCCGGTGCCACCTCCGCTGTCGCTGCTGCTGCAGGCGAACGAAGCCACCGCCAGCGAAGCCAGGGACAAGGATGCGATGGTCAAACCGAGAACTGACGGGACCTGTTTCATGGCGGCGTCATATTGCCAGAAGCCGGGCCGGAAGCGGATTCGTTGTCGAGGTGGTGCTCGGGCGCCAACGGCACCACGTCGTGAAAGCGGCGGTAGTCGATCTCGCGCAGGCCATCGGGGCGCAACGTCAGGACGTCGGCGAAGCGCACGTTGGTGACGATGGAGTCCAGGCGGTACGAGTGCTGCGCGTGGATCTGGCCCATCGCCTCGTCGAGGCCGGTCAGGGTCACGAAGATCTCGGCGTTGCCGGCGCGCAGCTGTTCGAGCGCGTCGAGCCCGAAGAACGGGCTGCCCTGGTCGATCTGATGCATGACCGTCCAGCTCAGCGCGAACAGCGGCGTGTTGTCGCGGACCAGCGGCACCTCGACCTGACGGCGCAGCGTCTCGCCCTCGCGCGTGGTCTCGGTGACCAGGATGATCACGCGCAGGTGCGCCTCGGACACCAGGTTGTGCCGCCAGTTGGCGACGCGGAAGGTCAGGTGCGGCACGCCGTTGCGCGGCGCCAGGATCACCTTGTCGCTGAAGAGCACGCGCGCCGTCGGCCGCGCGAACTTCGCGAAGGTGATGCCGGTGATCAGCGCTACCGACAGGATGCCGGTCATCGCCTCGATCGTCACCACGATGTGCGCGAAGCGGGTCACCGGCGTCATGCCGCCGTAGCCGATGGTCGCCATGGTCTGCACGCTGAAGAAGAACGCGTCCTCGAACGAGCCCGGCCGCGCGTTGGAGACGGATCCCGGCGCCATCCAGTAGAAGAACGCGAACAGCGCATTGGCGCCAATGAACGCGAGGAAGAGCAGCAGGAAGAACTCGCTCCACGAGCGCGTGAGCACGTAGTGGTACAGGTCCTCGTGCGGCGCGAAGCGCTGGCCAATGGCGCGCACGCGCGGCCGCCCGCTGGTGCGCGGGGCCAGGTTCACCGACTTGCGCGGGGTCGCGGGGGCGCGCGTGGCGGCGGGCGCGGAAGAGGATGAGGATGATGACGGGGCGGCTCGTTCGGAACGTTCGGGCATGGGCGGCGTGAGTCTCCGCCCGCGAGCCTACCGCGAAGCGGGCCGGCTGCCGTTACCGTAGTCGGGCCGGTGCTGGAAGTGGTGGCGGGCGCGGATGAACCGGACGGTCCCCGAGCGCGAGCGCATCACGATCGAGTGGGTCTCGGCGCCGGTGCCGGTGAAGCGGACGCCGCGCAGCAGGAATCCGTCGGTGACGCCGGTCGCCGCGAACATGACGTCGCCGCGCGCCAGGTCCTCGATGCCGAAGACCCGGTTGCCGTCCTTGATGCCCATGCGGGCAGCGCGCGCCGCCTCGTCGTCGTTTCGGAACTTCAGCACCCCCTGCATGTCGCCGCCGACGCAGCGGAGCGCCGCCGCGGCCAGCACACCCTCGGGCGCGCCGCCGATGCCCAGCAGCACGTCGATACCGGTCGAGGGGTCGGCGGTCGCCAGCGCGCCGCCCACGTCGCCGTCGGTGATCAGGCGGATGCGCGCGCCGGCGCGGCGCACCTCGGCGATCAACTCGGCGTGCCGCGGGCGATCCAGGATGACCGCGGTCAGGTCGGCGATCGCCACCTGCTTGGCCTTGGCGATCGCGTGCAGGTTCTCGGTCGGGCTCTTGCGGATGTCGATCACTCCGCGGCCGATCGGGCCGACAGCGATCTTGTCCATGTAGGTATCCGGCGCATTCAGGAAGTTGCCATGCTCGGCCATCGCGACCACAGCCAGGGCGTCGTTGATGCCGTTCGCGCACGAGTTGGTCGCCTCGAGCGGGTCGACCGCGATGTCGATCTCGGGCGACGTGGGGTCGCCGTCGCCGAGGCGCTCGCCGATGTAGAGCATCGGGGCCTCGTCGCGCTCGCCTTCGCCGATGACCACCGTGCCGTTGATGTGCAGGACACCGAACGTACGGCGCATCTCTTCGGTCGCGGCCTGGTCGGCCGCATTGCGGTCGCCGAGCCCCACGTAACGCGCCGCCGCCAGCGCCGCCGCCTCGGTGACCCGAACCACCTCCAGCGCCAGGTTTCGGTCCATGCCATCAAATTTTACGCGAACCAGCCCGGCTCGACCATGGGCTTTCCGCGAGCCCAGCGGTGGATTTATGCGAAATCCCTACAAAATTAGCCGGGGGCGCCAGCGCGGTGCGTAGGGGCGGGTGCGTGTCCGCCATGTCACACTTGGGGGTGCTCTTCACGGAATTCGCCCGACGTTGGCGCGCCTCGATGGCTGGTCTGGCCCACCTGGAGGACTACGGAAAGGTCGAAGAAGGGAACCGAACCTACCCGCTGCTATCAGCGGCGGTCCCCGGCCGGCGGTCGGTATTGATCACCGGCGGCTTCCATGGCGACGAGAAGGCGGGACCCCTGACCTTGCTCGCGCACGGGCCGGAGATCGTCGACTACGCCCGCGCGCGCGATGTCGGCCTGCGCATCTATCCCTGTATCAATCCGTCGGGGTTCGAGGCGCATACCCGGTACAACCTCAGCGGCGAGCGGCCCAACAACGACTTCTTGGAGTACGAGGTCGAGCCGGGGCGTTGGAAGGGAGAGCTGCGCGCGGGCGAGCCGCACCTGCGCTGGTCGCCGAGCCGCGCCGTCGCCAAGGAAACCGGGGCGTTGCGCCAGTCGCTCGAACGGTTGCCGCTGCCGAACGCGGCGCTCGACCTGCACCAGGACAACTTCATCCACGGCTCGCTGTTCTACGTCTATCTCTTCGGTGACCGGAACGCCTACCGGCCGCTGCTGGCCCGGTCCGGCGCCAAGGTGCCGATCCTGCGCGACACAGTCGTCGACTCCGGGCACGAGCCCGGGACCGACGTCATGGCCGACGCCGACGGCGCCATCGAGTGTCACGACGGCAGCATCACCGACCACTACCACCGCGCCGGGGTGCCCTACGTCGCGGCGGTCGAAACCACCACCGAGACGCCGGCCGAGACCGCCGACGAGATCAACCTCATCTGGATTTACGGTTTCATCGACCTGGTGGTAGCGGATCGGGCGGCTGGGCGCTGCTGAGGGTCTTTTCGGGTTGAAAGGCGCCGGGATGGAGTATCCTTGCCGCCCGATTTGGGGTAGAACCCCGCCCTTTGAAGGAGATCCGTTCCATGTCGCAGAGCAGCCCGCTGTCGCGGGTCAAAGAGAAGTTCGGTGGTAAGGACAAGCTCGTCGATCAGATCGTGAGCTTGCTCGGCAGCACCGGTGACGAGCCCAAGGACGAGCTGCGCAAGCGGCTGCTGGGCGCGGCCAACCGCAAGCTGATCCGCCTGCACGACGTCGCCACCGGTCTCAAGCAGCACGGCGGCCACGACAAGCTGGCCGACGCGGCGGCGACCGGGGTCGGGCGCGCCAAGGACAAGGACTACGTCCAGAAGCTGACGACCTATTCGGCCGGACGCCTGCTCGACATGGTGCGCGTCTCCGAGCGCCGCGGCAAGACCGCCGCAGCCGCCAAGAGCGCGGCAGCCGCCAGGGCCGCCGCGCCGAAGGCCGAAAAGCCGGCCGCCAAGGCCAAGGCCCCCGGGAAGAAAGCCGCCGCCAAGAGCGCCTGATCGCGCGCCGCCCATGCTGATCGGCGAGGTCATCGGGCGACTCTGGGCCTCGCGCCAGGCCGGCGGCCTCGCGGGGCGCAAGCTCTTGCTGGTGCGGCCGCTCGCGGTGGCGGGCGGTGCGCCGGCACCAACCCGTGGCCTGGTGGTCGCGGTCGACGGCCTCGGCGCCGGGCCGGGTGAGCGGGTCATCGTGGCGCACGGCAGCCGCGTCCGCGACATCACCGTCGGCGCCGACGTCGCCGACAAGGACGTCGTCGTCGCGATCGTCGACGATTTGCACCTCGACGCGGGCTCACGATGATTCTGGGGCGCGTCGTCGGCGAAGTCTGGGCGACCCGCAAGGACGCGCGCCTCGAGCGAGCCAAGCTGTTGATCGTCAAGCCACACGGCTGGTACGAGCCGCGCTGGTCGACCGAGCACCTGGTGGCCGTCGACGACGTGCACGCCGGCGTCGGTGACGACGTCGTGGTTTGTTTGGGCCAGCCGGCGCGCTGGTCGCGTGGCGAGGAGAACGTCCCCGTCGACGCGGCGGTGATGGCCATCGTCGATCGCGTGGATCTGGACGCTGGCGCGGCGCAGGCGGCCCACGCCGCGCCGGGCATCCGGCGGCGCTGGACGCCACCCTCGCGGTGGGCGCGATGATCCGCGGCACCATCATCGGTCAGGTGTGGGGCGCGCGGCACGTCCCCGGCCTCGACGGGCGCAAGCTGGTGCTGGTCGCGGAGCGCGACGCTGCCCAGGCGGCGACCGGGCGCATCGTCGTCGCGATCGACACGCTCGACGCGCGCGGCGGCGAGGACGTCACCGTGGCGTTCGGCTCGGGCGCGCGCAACGTCGTGCGCGCCGGCCCCGACAACCGCGACCTGGTGTGCGATGCCGCGATCGCGGCGCTCGTCGAGGGAGCCGAATAGTGTTCCTGGGGCGGGTCGTCGGGTCGGTTTGGTCGACGGTGAAATGGCCGGAGGCCGTCGGGTTGAAGCTGCTGCTGGTGCGGCCCTACTGCCTGGCGGATCTGGCGGCGGGCGGCGGCGGGGGCGGTGGTGGGACGAACGCCAGCACCGGGGCGCAGCCGACCGATGATCTCGTCGTGTGCGCGGATCGCCTCGACGCAGGGCCTGGCGACGACGTGCTGGTCGCGTTCGGCCACGCGGCGCGCGTGGCGATGGCGGGTGCGCTGCCGGCGGGGCAGAAGCCCAGCGTCCCCATCGACGCCGCGGTGGTGGCGGTGGTTGATAGCGTCGAGATCTCGGATGGTGACAAAGTCTGACGAGAGCGCCGAGTTGCGCGAGCTGATCGCGCGCGTGTCGCGGCAGGTCGCGCGCCGGACTGCGCAGCCGCGCGCGGATCTCGCGGCGATCGTTGCGGCCGAAGTGACCGCGGCATTGGGCGCGACCGCGGCCGGCCAGGCGCGCGCTCCGGCGGCGCCGTCGTCGGACTTACCGGTGGCCGTGCGCGCCGAGCTGTGCGCGTCGTGCCTGGAACAAGAGCGCCGCAAGGTCGGGCGGCGCGCCGTGGTCACGACGACGGGCAAGAACCGCAAGGGGATCGTCGCCAACATCGCGCGTGCGATCGCCGACGCGGGCGGCGACATCCTCGACATCTCGCAGACGCTGGTCGCCGACTATTTCACGATGATCATGATCATCGACCTCACGGGGCTCGAGGTTCCGTTCACCGAGCTCAAGGCGCGCCTGACCGAGATGGTGCGCGCGCTCGGCGCGGAGTGCCTGGTCATGCACGAGGACGTCGTGACCGCGCTGCAGAGGGTCTGAAGAGGAGACGCGGCGCGCATGGCGTGGGACTCCGGGGAGGTGCGCGAGATCCTGCGCATGATCGAGACCGAGCACCTGGATGTTCGCGCGGTCACGATGGGCATCTCGCTGCGCGACACCGCGGCGGAGTCGCTGGAGCGCACCTGCGCGCGCGTCTACGAAAAGTTGATGCGCTCGGCGTCGGCGCTGGTGGCGACCGCGCAGGCCGTCGAGGCCGACTACGCCGTGCCCATCACCAACAAGCGCATCAGCGTCACGCCGATGGCGCTGGTGACCGAGCCGTCGCGCGCCCCGCGCGTCGTCGAGGCGGCGGTCGTGCTCGATCGCGCCGCCGGCGAGCTGGGCGTCGACTACATCGGCGGCTTCTCGGCGCTCGTGGAGAAGGCGATGACCTCGGGCGATCGCGCGCTCATCGACTCGATCCCGGAGGCGCTCGCGGTCACCAAGCGGGTCTGCTCGTCGGTGAACGTGGCGACCACGCGCGCCGGGATCAACGGCGACGCCGTGCTGATCATGGGCCGTGTCATCAAGGAGCTGGCCGAGCGCACCGCGCGCGAGGGCGGCATCGGCTGCGCCAAGCTGTGCACGTTCGCCAACATCCCCGACGACAACCCGTTCGTCGCCGGCGCGATGCACGGACTGGGCGAGGGGGAGTGCGTGATCAACGTCGGTTGCTCCGGCCCCGGCGTGGTGCTGTCCGCGCTCAAGCGCCTGCGCGCGTCGGGCGACCCGATGAACCTGTCGACCGTCGCCGACACGATCAAGCGCATGGCGTTCAAGGTCACGCGCGCCGGCGAGCTGATCGGCCGCGAGGTCGCGCGCCGCATGAACGCCGCCGCGGGCGGGGACACCGGCGGCGACGTGCGCGTGCGCTTCGGCATCGTCGACCTCTCGCTGGCGCCGTCGCCGGTGGTCGGCGATTCGGTGGCGGAGATCCTCGAGGAGATGGGCCTCGAGCGCACCGGCGCGCCCGGAACGGTCGCAGCGCTGGCGCTGCTGACCGACGCGGTCAAAAAAGGCGGTGTCATGGCGTCGTCGCACGTCGGCGGCTTGTCGGGGGCCTTCATTCCGGTCAGCGAGGACGCGCGCATGGTCGACGCCGTCCGCGTGGGCGCGCTGTCGCTGGAGTCGCTCGAGGCGATGAGCGCCGTCTGCTCCGTCGGCCTGGACATGGTCGCCGTCCCCGGCGACACCAGCGCCGAGACGCTGGCGGCGATCGTCGCCGACGAGATCGCGATCGGCGTCTTCAACAACAAGGCGACCGCCGTCCGCATCATCCCCGTGCCCGGCAAGAGCGCGGGCGAGTCGGTGATCTACGGCGGCCTGCTCGGCGAGGCCATCGTGCAGGCGGTGAGCCGCTTCCGCGCCGATCGTTTCATCACGCTGGGCGGGCGCATCCCGGCGCCGTTGCTGGCATTGCGTAACTGAGGCCCGCGTTGTTTGAGCGGGTGTTTGCGTTGGATTTGCCGCACGGACGTTGTGTGGGTGTGGCGTTGCCGAAGTCGGACGCGACGAGCCACGCGCTGGTGTCCGCGGTGGTTGCGGCCCTGCCGGAGGCTGAGCGGCAGCACGCCGAGACGCTGCCCGAGGCGCGGCGCGCGAGCTGGGTGGGCGGGCGCATCGCGCTGCGAGCGGCCCTCGTGGATCTCGGCGTCGACGGGGGCGCCATCCTGAGCACGCCACGCGGCGCGCCGCGGCTGCCCGGGAGCGTGCGCGGATCGATCAGCCACAAGGAGAGTCTGGCGGTCGGATTGGCCGCGCGCGCGGAGGCGGGTCCGGGCGCAGGTGCGGGCGCAGGTGCGGGCGCGTGGCACATCGGCATCGACATCGAACGGATCGCGCCCGCCAAGCTCGACATCTCGAAACGCGTGTTGCGCCCCGAAGAGCTGGCGCGATTACCGCCGCCGGAAGATCCGCGACGCATCGAAGAGCTCGCGTTCGCGTTCTCCGCAAAGGAGGCGATCTACAAGGCGTTCGATCCCTTTATTGCGCGCTACGTGTCGTTCCAGGAAGTCGCCGTCGAGCGAAGGGCCGACGGCACGGCGCGGGCGGCGTTGGACCTGCGCGATGGGGACGGGGCCGGGTATGACGTGGATGTTCGTTGGTTGAGGCGAGACGACTTCATCGTCACAACGGCGCGCGTTTCCAGGCTCTGAGAGAGCGGGTCCACCCTTTGGGTGTGCTGCCCGAACAGGGTGTGCTGCTCGAACAGGGCGTGCTGCTCGAACAGGGTGTGCTGCTCGAACCTGCTGCTCGAACCGACGTTGCTACTCGAACCGACGTTGCTCCTCGACCCGACGCGCGCCCCATCATTTTCCCTCTCCCCTGTCCGCGTGTCCGCGGGGGAGAGGGTCAGGGAGGGTCAGGGGGTCCGCCCGTTCAACGCGAGCGCCGCGTCCGAAACTCCTCGAACGTCCGGCACCGCAGATACGGATTCTCCCGGACCTCGTGCGCGATCGTCGACGTCGGCGTCGCCCCGTAGTCATGCCCCGGATAGATGCGCGTCTCCTCGGGCAGCGCCACCAGGCGCTGCAGGCTCGCCCACATCGCCGCCGCGTCGCCCCCCGGAAAGTCCGTCCGGCCGCAGCCGCCCACGAACAACACGTCGCCGGTGATGAGGAAACCGTCGGCCAGATAGCACGTCCCGCCCACGGTGTGCCCTGGCGTGTCCAGCGCGCGAACGCCGCAACGACCAATGGCGATGTCCAGGCGATCGACCGCGTCGATGCGCGCGCCGCCGGCGCCCGTCAGCACCTCCGCTTCACGCGGACTCACCACCACGGTTGCGCCCGTGCGCCGCACCAGCTCCTCCACGCCTTCGATGTGGTCCTCGTGCGTGTGCGTGATGAGCGCGTGCGTCACCCGCAGCCCGCGCGCGTCGCATTCGCGTAGCAGCCGATCCGCCTCCCACGCCGGATCGACGATCGCCGCTGCGCGCGTCTCCGGACAAAACAGGATCTCGCAGAAGTTCTGCAGGAGTCCGACCTCGATCTGAACGACTTCGGGCGGTGGGGAAAGGTTGGCGATGTCTAGCAACAAGGTTGGCAGCGTACCGGTGCGCAATCATCGCTGTCAATCGGGGCCGAATCGTTGGGGCGGTACACCGCACCGGGCGGTACACCGCACCGAGGTTGATGTGACTTTCACCGTACACCGCACCGAGGTTTCACGTACACCGCACCGAGGTTGATGTGACTTTGACAAGAGTCCGCTTGGGAAGGACGAAGCTCGGACGGCCCTCCACTCCGCGGTCTCGTTGAAGAAACGCCGCAATGGAACGTCGGCGCTGCTATTTGGCTGCCTGCCGCTGTGCAGGTTGGAGAAGCGGCACGACGTGACGGCGGACCACGCCGTCGTCGAGAATGAAAGGCGCAATCTCCGATCACCGGCGCGATCAGGCGGGCTCGGGCCATGTCGCGCAGATGGCGCGAGTGAAGCGACGGAGCCAGTAGGTGCCTGCAGGAAAGATGACGTCGCGGATGCCGGCGGCGAAGCTGGCGCGGGCGGCGGCGTAGGCGTCGCGGAAGGCGCGGTTGCGGAGGAGGGCTTCGATGCGACTCCATTTGCTGCGGGCGGCGACCCGCGGGTTCAGTTGACGACGTGGTTCCCGACCGCCCGGGCGGTCGCTCCAACGTTGTGCGAGCACATGCTTGCGGCCCAGCACGGTCGTTCCGGTTCGCCGCCGTTCCGCCGCGGCGTCGTGCTCGGCGGACCGTACCCTTTCCATGACCATGGCGGAAAAGGCGGGTGCCGAGAGGTGCTCGAATCCATCGGGTCGAGCGAAGGAGAGGGAGACGACGTCGGGCATGGGGCCGTCCTCGCGGAAGAAATGTTTAGGGCGCGAGGCGGTCAGCGGCCGACCGTGTAGCAGCGCGTCCAGCGAGGTAACGCCCGGCCAATGGTGGGCCTTTTCCACCACATTGTCTTTGACCGGGTTGGTGACCGCGTACGTCATTTTGTCGATGACGTCATTGGGGTCGACCAGGCGAACGACACTGGCCTGTTCAGAGGACCAGAAGTTCTCCCAGCGACCGCGGAGCGCGTTCTGGCACTTGGCGAACAACTTATGGAAGTGCTCGATGAAGGCTGGGTAGTTGCCCTCGGGGTCGTAGATGCCGGTGTGATGGTGATTGCTCATCGCGACTGTGAAGAGCACTCGGATGCCATACCGCTGGGCGGCGACAGCCAGACAGTAAACGAAGGCGTTGTTCGTCTCTCGGTCTGGGCGCATCAGGAACTGCCGCTGGGTGCAGCGCCGCGTGATCATGTACGTCCGGTCGGGGAGAACCTCGCGTGGAATCGACACGCCAATGTTTCGGCGCGCCGAGGACGGCGTTGCTCTAAAATCAACTTTGGACGGGTGATAGCAACCTCGGAGCGTGAGGGCCAATGTTGTCGAGAAATCAACCTCGGAGCGGTGATGGGAAAAATCAACCTCGGAGCGGTGATGGGACTGAGATAGATACCTACGTCTCGGAGCCGTGACGTGCCTTGGACACGAGTGGACGGTTCACCGCACCGAGGATGAGTTGGCTGCCGTTATGTCTGCCGCCACCAGAAAGATCATCGAGACCCCGCGCGTACCGGTGCGGGGCGCGCCGCTCGCGCCTTTGCCCGAACCGCGCAGCGATCCCGGCCACCGCGCCCATCAGTAGATTCGTCCAGAGCGGCGGGTAGCCCGCCTTGATTGAATGAATCGAGTCCCGGTAACCGTGCGCGGGGACGAGCTGCAACAGCAGCCAGCTCGCGGGCAAGACGAGGGCCAGCGCCGCTACGAACAGCGCGATGGTCCACCGGCGCAGGCGCAGCAGCAGCCGATCGATGGCCAGAAAGATGGCGACAGCGCAAAAAGCGATCGAACCGATCGGCCAGGCCAGCCAACCCGCAATAGCCGTCATGGCCGGACGCGTGAACGTTCCCCAGAAAGGGTTGGTCTCGAACCATCGTCGCGCGATCTCGAACGACAACCAGCTCACCGCGCTCACGATCGCGAGAAACAGTACGCTGATCTGCCGCTCGCCCCTGGTCGCGTTCTCGACCCACGCCGAAGCCGGCGCCGCCGCGACGACCGAAACCAGGATCGATGCCGCCACGAGCACGCAGATCGGAAGCGCCGCCCATGGATAACCGGCCAGCCAGTTGAGACCGGCCCAGCCTTTGATCCACTCGACCTCGCCACGCCAGATCCCGAGCGACAGCAACGCGAAAGCCAGGACGACGAACGCCGCCTGCCACCCTCGCAAGATCCGCCTTTTCATCGACACTGCGTCTCCCGTCCGCCGCTCAAAGCTTCCGATTCGGATCAATCGCCGCCGGCGCCAGAATCAGCCGGTCCGTGACCTCCCAAGGTTCGGTCTCGAGATTGTAGGGCGCAGCCAGACCATCACTCTCGATTCGTTTGGCGTTGCTGTGAAAAACGACGATCCGTTGCAGGTCGGCGCGGATCGCCCACGAAGCCTGGACGCGGTAGTCGGGGTTGGGCACGGTGAGATGCTTGCCTGCGTCCCAATCATAGCGGTCGATCGCTCTTGCCTCGAACTTCTTGAAGGCCAGCGTGGTTCTTCCGCCCGCGCTCTGCGCGAGCACGACCGTGACGTCCGTCCGCAGCTGGAAGTTGTGGAACGACGTGAAAACGTCGGCCTCCGCCATCGACATCGAGTTGAGCGCGAAGCTGGCCGTCTGCAGCTCCGAAAACGCCGCGAGCGATTGATAGCTCATGGCGAGCTCGCCAACTCCGTCCCACCTGGGGTATCCGGCGCCCTGAAGACGCGGGATCACGCCGGCCCATCTTTCGATCCCGTCCGTCAGCCGCGCCTTCTTCTCGGTCAGATAGATGCTGCGATGAAACGCGATCGCGTCCCTGACGATCGCGCTGTTCATCAAATTGGGGTGGGGCGGTATGACCTTGCGGGCGTTCGGGTCGCGGTTGTCCAGCCACAGCCGCAACATCAGCGGCGCGAGAACACCGCCGTGAGCCTCCGAAAACGCCACGAGGCGGCGGTACCACTGCGCCACGGCCGCCGAAGGATAGTCGGCGAGCACGTCGTCGGGCCCGAACAGGGACGCCAGTCGGCGCGGCTGCCGCTCAGTTTGAGTCGTCATGCGACCTTTTCGGTCGCGCTCGACGCTTGTTGCGTCTCAGCGAGCGGCCAACCGCCGACGTCCCATCATTTCACCCGCACGGTGATCGACGCCGCGCCGACGTTGTCCGCGCTATCCCACGTTCGCACGGTCACGTTGTGCGGTCCGGCCGCCAGGGTAGGCACCAGGAACGCGAACGGCTCGACGCGGTCGTCGAAGATGCCGTCGCCGGGCGGCACCAGTTGCCAGTCACCGCCATCGACGGAGAATTCGATCTCGGTGATGTTGCTGCCGGTGTCGCGCGCGCGGCCGCTGACTTGGGGATAGTGATCGGCTTCGAGGCCGAGGACCTCGGGCTTGCGGTTGTCGACCAGCAGCGGTGGGGACACAAAGGTCGACTCGAGCGCCTCGCTGCGCGGGCGCGAGCGCTCATCCGACGTCACGACGCGCACGGTGTAGTTGCCGTCGGGGATCGCCTCGGTGTTCCAGTCGTACTCGGCCTTCTGCAACGGGTCGGGGCCGCCGAGCGGGCGCCACACGACCTCGTTCTCCTCGCGGTACGACAGCCGGTAGTTCAGGTCGTCGCCGTCGGCGTTGTCGACCTTCCAGCGCAGCTTCAGCACCGGCGAGTGCGCGCGGGTCGCGGCGGCGCTGCTGCTCGAAGACGAAGAGGACGACGACGCCGGCGTCGCATCGGCCAGCGTCAGCTCGGTGACGCGCGCGCGCTGGTTCTGCGGCACGTAGAAGATGCTGACGTCGCGCAGCCGCGCGCCGGCGCCGCCCAGGCCGACGCGATACTGCAGATAGCGGCCGCCGGGGCTGGCGACGTGGCCCGCCGATTCGTCGCTGCCGGGCTGCAGGCGGTCGAGCTTCTTCCACGCGTTCCAGCTGGCGTCGGGCTTGGCGGTGTTTCCCGATCGCGTCTCCAGCCCGAGGTTCGCCGACCCGTGCCAGCGCAGCATCCCCCAGCGCGACGGGAACTCGCCGTCGAGCACCTTCGACAGATAGCTCGCGTCCTCGCCCGCCGACGGCTGCGCGCGGTAGACGCCGCCGACGTCGCCGGTTCCCGCCAGGAAGCTCACGCCGGCGCGCACCAGCGCCAGCACCTGGCGCTCGGGCAGATCCAGCGCCAGCGCCGCCGTGCGGTCCTTGTACACGCGATAGACCTTGCCTTGCGTGCCGGTGGCGACGAAGACGCCGCCCTCGCCCGCGGTCGATCCGGCAACGGCGCCCGGAGTTCCTTCGGCGTCGGGCAGCACGGCGGTCAAGTAGCCGTCGGCCAGCGAGAAGATCTGCTCGATGCGCCCGTCGCGCTCCAATTTGTAGAGCCCGGCCTTGGCCTTGCGTTGCCCGGGCCGCGGCAGCGAGCCCGCCGAAGCCGGTGAGCCGGCCGTCTGCGTGACGCGCGTCCCCTTGGCGGCGACCGGGCCGGGCAGCGTCGTCGGAGAGCTCTTCTCGAAATCGTTCACCGCGACGTAGATCGCGTCGCGCGTCGGCGCGATCGCGCGCACCTCTTCGGCCTCGAAGTCCTGCAGCGCCTCCGCGCGCCCCTCGAGCGAGACACGATAGAGGATCGCCTCCTCCGACGTGCCGGCCAGCAGCGCGTGCGCGCCGCCCGGTTCCTGCGCCAGCGAGACGATGTGCTTGTCGCCCGAATCCCAGAGCTCGCGCGCGTGTCCCTTGTCGTCGATCGCGAACACCTTGCCGGGCGATCCGGTGCCGGCATAGGTCACTCCGGTGCGCGCGTCGTACACCAGGCTCCAGACGTGATCCGCCGACAGCGTGGCCCACTCGTGCGCGGCGCCGTTCTTCGGATCGACGCTGTAGATGTGGCCGCCGGGCGTGGTGCCGGCCAGCAGCGTTCCGTCGTTGCGCACCGCGAGCGCGGTGATCCACGCGGCGTCGAGGTCGGCGACCTTGCGCGCCGGCTTCTCGTCGCCGGCGTGCGGCGGCTTGGTGTCGACGGCGAAGATCTTTCCCTGATCCCCCGTGCCGAAGTAGGCGACCTGTCCGTCGCGGCTCTGCACCGCGCACCACGCGAAGGCGGCGTCGAGCGGCACGTGCGTGGTCTTCATGCCGGCGACGACCTCGCCGGTCGGCAAGATCATGCTGCCGGTCGCCTCGCCCTCCTCGAAGTCCTTGGAGGTGGTTTGACGAAAGACCTTGGTTGCGGTGGCGTTCGCGCTTCCGGTCACTGTCGCCACCAGCAGCACGGCGATCCCCGCGCTGCGCATCCGTCGCTCGCTCCGGCTCATGGGCCCGGCAATTGTAAGCGAATTGGGGTGACTTCGCCCGCCCGTGGGCTCACGGAGAGTTGTGGCCGAGCACGTCTTCGCGCACGTACAGCGTCAGCTCTTGCTTGCCGCTGACCAGACGCTTCGACGGAAAGACGGTGCGATCGGCGACGCGATACGCGTCGGCGCGCCGGGTCTGGTTGCCCGGGCGCAAGGTATCCAGCGCCGCGGGCGGCAAACCCGAGAGCAGCTTCCCGCGCAATGAAGCTCCGTCGTCGGGCGTCTGCACGCTGACGACGATCGACGACGCCGAGTAAAACTTGCGCAGGTTCTCGATGTAGCCGCGCAACGACTCCGGCTGAGGTGTGTCGGGCTTGACCTGCGCGCCGCTCGCGACCTCGAGCTTGACCATGTCGCCGCCCACGCTGCGCGGGATCACCACCGGCACGATCTCCACGTATTCGCTGCCGGCGTAGGGGCGCAGCGTGACTCGCAGCGGGACGGTGTCGCCGGCGTGAACCACGTCGCCCGGCATCGAGACGCCGACGATCTCGGCGACGTCGCGCCGGAACTCGACGCGCACGTCGACGTCCATGCGGTCGAGCACCACCGGCTCGAAGGGATTGAACAGCAGATCGCCGATCGCGCGCAGCCCGCGCGACGACGACAGCGCGCGGCCCGACACGCCCTCCGACGAGAACAGCTGGTCGCGCAGCTCGAGCGTGGTGTAGCCCTTGACGTTCATCTTCGACGTCACCGTGACCACCATGTCGGTGACGTCGGGCTCGGCGTCGGCGATCGCGTTGCTGACCACCAGCGACGCCAGCATCGGCGTCAGGCGCCGGTTGCGCGCGACGTCGGCGCGGAAGATGCGCGCCTCGCCGCCCGGGCCGCCGACGCGCACCTCGACCGGCATCATCGTCGTGCGCGCGTCGAGATCGCCGATGATGCAGGCCTGGCGATCCTGCACCAGCGTGCCGACCTCTTGCAGCGGCGACGACATCTTGAACGACTGCGACAGGCTGGGCAGGAACGCGTGAATCTCCGCGTCCACCATCGGCAAATAAACTTCGCCGATGCCGAACATCGGGTGGCCGAAGGCGAAGACGTTGGGACCGTCGATGTAGGTCACGGTCCCCGTCGCGACCGTGCTCATGTCACCGCGCACGAGCTCGACGCCGATCGCCGAGCCGGGCTCGACGTGGCCGGGCGCGGGCGCGAGACCCCGCTTGCGACCGCCGCCGGCCTGCATGGGCACCAGGCCGGTGGGCCGCAGGTCCTCTTCCAGCTCGGCGAAGGTGCGCGGCGTGAAGCCCGCCACCGACAGCGGCACCGACGCGCGAATGAGGCGTGGCTCCCCGCCGACCGAGGCGGGCAACATCGTGGGCAGCCCCAGCCCGCGCGAGAGCGCCGCCGGGCCATCCGTGCCGGCGCGCCCGAAGCCCGACGCGCCGCCGGCGGTCGCCAGCGCCTCGGCGCGCGCCACGCTCTGGTCACCCCCGCCTTCGCCACCTTCGTTGTCGCCGGCTTCGCGGCGCGCCAGCGTCTCTTCCTTGATGCGGCGGGGACGGCTGCGCTCGGCCAGCATCGATTCGATCGGCGTGACGCCGCCGAGCGGTTCCTTGGCAAAGCTCCACGCGTAGGCGATCGCGCCCATGAGCTTGCCGTCGATGTAGACCGGGCTGCCGCTCATGCCGGCGACGATGCCGGAGAACTCGACGCGCGGATCCTCGGCGCGGATCAAGATCACGTCCTGCTTGGGCAGGAAGTTGCGCATGATCGCGACGACGCGAATCTTGAACGGCTCCGGCTTGGTTCCGGAGAAGACGGTGAGCGCTTGTCCCACCATTCCCGGCCTCACGTCGGCCAGGCGAAGGATCGCCGGCGGCGGACCGCCCGGCACGATCGCCTTGAGCCGGGTCGGCGCGGTGCCGGCGGCCCAGAGCGGCGAGGCTATGAGCAGCGCCAACAACGCAAAAACAGCGCGAAACACGAGATTCCAGCGTATGGGGCGCGATCGACAGTGTCAACTGAATGAAGCAACGCGCGATGGATTCGTGTTCGCGGACCGACACCGCCGCTTGACCGATTGAGCATTTTGCCGGCAAATTGTTGGCCTTCCAATTCGCGTTTCTTCACCTTCACCAAACGAGAGGCCACAAGCAAATGCGGAACTCCCAACTCATCGTCGGTCTGGTCTTCGCGGCGGCGCTCGGTTTCGGGCTCGGCAACTGCGGCGGGAGCTCCGGCTCCTCGGGCGGTTTCCAAGCGTGTCCGCAGGGCTCGACGTCGACGTGTACGCAGGCCGAGCTCAACCAGTACAGCGACTGCGTCCTCAACGCGTGCTCGTCGGGATATTCGGCGTGCTTTGGCCCGGGCTTCAAGACCGGGAGCTTCTCGGGCCCCTGTGCCAGCTACGCCCAATGCACGTCGGCGTGTGGCTGCAACAACCAGTCGTGCACCACGGCGTGCGGAGCGCCTTCGCAGGACTGCGAGACCTGTCTGACCGGGAACCTCGTCACGTGCATTCTGGGCTCGACCTGCACGCTGCCGGCTTGCGCGGGTGGTCTGCCGGGCGTCGGCGGGACGGCCGGCGGAGGCCTGGGTGGTCACGTCGGTGGCACCGGCGGCATTTCGGGCGGGGCGGGTTCGACCGGCGCGTCGGGGACCTGCGCCGACCTGCTGGCCTGCTGCAACAGCATCGCCACCGCCAGCATCAAGGCCCAGTGCATGTCCGAGTACTCCCTGCTCCTGCCGATGGGCGACGCGACCTGCGGGGCGGCGGTGAGCGGGTTGCGCAGCGGCGGCCTTTGCCCTTGACGCGCAGCCGCGGCCCCATTCGCTTGACTCCCTGATCGGCCCGAACCAATATCGCGAATTCAAGGACGGGCCGTGCTGACGGTCCGTCGCGAATTCAGGTGCGGGGCCGTCGGTGACGGTCCTTTTGGAGGCTCGCTCGGTATGAAATTCCTGCTGATCGTCTGCGGACTGTTCATTGCGCTCTGCGGAGTGGTGATGAGCTGTGGTCCACAACAGGCCTACTGTCCGAACGGACCCAACGGCCAGTGCGGTGACAACTCCGTCGGCGGCAACGGCGGCACCACCTTCGACGCCGACCAGGGCGACGCGACGATCATCACCGGCTCCGGCGGTATGTAAAGGAACGCCGCTCGCCGCCGAGCTACAATGGGCGGAACGTGGAACGATGAGACGGTTCAGAGCGGTCGTCATCGGCGGGAGCGGCTACGGTGGCGCCGAGCTGATCCGGCGCCTGCTCATCCACCCCGACGTCGAGCTCGTGCGGGTCGCCAGCGTCGACCACGTCGGTGAGCCGGTGGGCGCGGTGCACCTGCCGTTGACCGGACGCACCAGCTTGCGCTTCGAGGACCTGTCACCGGGAGCCGCGGTCGAGGGCTGCGACGTCGCGCTGCTGGGCCTGCCGCACCGGGTGAGCGCGCGCAAGGTCCCCGAGATCTTCGCGGCGGCGCCGCTGGTGAAGGTCGTCGACATGTCGGGCGACTTCCGGCTCAAGGATGCGGCGGCGTACGAGCGGTTCTACGGCGGTGCGCATCCGCACCCGGAGTGGCTCCCCCGCTTCGTCTACGGCTTGCCCGAGCTGAACCGTGAGGCGATCCGCGTCGCGCAAGCGGTCGCGTCGCCCGGTTGCTTTGCGACCACCATCGAGCTCGCGCTGTTGCCGCTGGCGCGCGCCGGCCTCCTGGGCGGCGTCGTGCAGGTCGTCGGCATCACCGGCTCGTCGGGCAGCGGCGTGGCGCCGTCGCCGGGGACGCACCACCCGATCCGCGCGGTGAATCTGAAGACGTACAAGGTGCTGGAGCACCAGCACACGCCGGAGATCGGCGAGGCGCTCGCGCAGGCGGGCGCGCGCGGGCTGGAGCTGCGCTTCGTGCCGGTGTCGGCGCCGCTGTCGCGCGGGATCCTGGCCACCAGCTTCGTCGAGGTGCCGGCGAGCGAGACGGCCGAATCGATCGGCGCCCTCTACGCGCGCGCCTACGAGGGCGAGCCGTTCGTGCGCTTCGTGCGCGATCGCCTGCCGGAGGTCGCGGCGGTCTCGGGCAGCAACTACGCCGAGGTCGGCTTCACGCTCGGCGAGGCCCATGGAGGCCTGGAGCGCTCCGGCGGTCCCAGGTCGAGCGCCGGGACCCGTACGCTCGCGATGGTCAGCGCGACGGACAACTTGATCAAGGGCGGCGCGGGGCAGGCGATCCAGAACATGAACCTGATGCTGGGCCTACCGGAGACGGCCTCGCTGGAAGATCCGGGGCCTTGGCCCTAGGCGCATCGGGCGGAGCGAGCACGGGGGATGCCGCGCTCTCGGGCGCGCGGCCGGTGGTGGTCAAGCTGGGAGGCGAAGTGCTGGGCGCGCCGGCGATCGGCGCGGTGGCGTCGGATCTCTCTCGCGCCGTCCAGCATGCGCGCGCCGGTTCGGGCGCACATTTCATCGTGGTCCACGGCGGCGGCCCGCAGGCGACCGCGCTGTCGCAGCGCCTGGGGCTCGAGCCGCGGCTGGTCGGCGGCCGGCGCATCACCGACGCGGCGACCCTCGATGTGATCAAGATGGTCGTCGCCGGTCAGCTCAACGTCGATCTGGTCGCGGCGCTGCGCGCGGCCGGCGTCGCCGCCGTCGGCCTGCACGGCGCCAGCGGCCTGGTGCGCGCGCACCGCCGGCCACCGCGCGTGGTCTCGGGCGGCGGGCCCGATCCGATCGACTTCGGATCGGTCGGCGATGTCGACGGGTTCGATCTCGCGCTGCTGGCGGCGCTGGAGAACGCGGGCTATCTGCCGGTGATCGCCTGCGTCGGCGCGTCGCCGCGCGGCGAGGTGCTGAATATCAACGCCGACGTCGTCGCCAGCCAGCTGGCGGCGGCGGCGGGCGCATCGGCGCTGGTCGCGGTCACCGGCGTGGGGGGCGTGCGCCGCGACGCCGCCGATCCGGCGACGCGCCTGCCGCGCATGACCGTCGCCGAGGCGCGCGCGGCGATCGCGGATGGCGCGGTGCGCGGCGGCATGATCCCCAAGCTGGAAGAGGCGTTCGCGCCGCTCGCCGCCGGTGTCGGCGCGGTGCACATCGTGGGCGCCGGCGAGATCGCCGACAGCCTGGCGATGCCGGGGAGCGTCGGGACGCTGCTTCTGCCGTAAGATAGAACGAGGCCGTGGGACGACTCCAAGTTCACGTTCGCAACAAGATGGTGGCCGGCGCGCTCGCGGCGATCCCGGTGGCCATCACCCTGTTCATCCTCTGGTACGTCGATACCAAGGCGCGCACGCTGTTCGGCGCAGAGTATCCCGGGCTCGGCATCGGCATCACGCTGGTGCTGATCTACATGCTGGGGTTGTTCGTGAGCAGCGTGCTCGGCAAGTTCGTGATCGGGTTGGCCGACGGGGTGCTCCGGCGAATCCCGGGGCTCAGCGCTCTTTACCGCTCGTGGAAGCAGATCGCCGTCACCACCGGGGGCCACGAGGGGATCTTCGCGCACGTCGTGCTCGTCCCCGACGAGAGTGGGCAGATGCGCATGCTCGCCTTCAGCAGCGGCAAGCCGATCGACGGTGATCCCAACACCTGCTGCGTGTACGTGCCGGCGTCTCCCAACCCGACGTCGGGCCGGCTCTTCTTCGTGCCGATGAACCGCTGCTTGCCGCTCGACGTGACGCCGCAGGCCGCGCTCAAGATGATCATCTCGGGCGGCAACTTCGTACCGCCGGCGATTGGCGCGGCGACGCTGATGTCGACGGCGACGGCGAAACGGCTCGCGCCATGAGACGCGCGCGGCTTCTGTTGGCGGCGCTGGGTGCCGCGGCTCTGGCAGCGCTGCCGGGATGGCCTGCGTGCGCCGCGCCGGCCGCCAGCGCCGCGCCACCTGCGCCGGGCAAGTCGGCGAGCGCCAGCTATCGGCTCGTCGACATCGAAGGCATCAAGGGTTTGTTGCACCAGGGACGCGGACACGTGGTGCTGGTGCACTTCTGGGCCAGCTGGTGCGGCCCCTGTATGCGCGAGCTGCCGATCGTGGACAAGTTCGCGCACGACATGAAGCCGCGCGGGCTCGAGGTCGTGTCGGTGTCGCTGGACAACCCCGGGCGTCCCGGGGTCGCGGAGCACGTCGGCGCGCTGCTGCGCAGGCAGGCGCCGAACCTGACGCCCAACATCGCGCGCTTCGTCGACGCCGATGAGCTGATCGCGGCGATCAGCCCGCGCTGGACCGGCGCGATCCCCGCGTTGTTCGTCTACGATCACACCGGCCAGCTGCGCGCCGACATGTATGGCGATTCATCGCGGCCCGAGCTCGAGCACATGGTCGGCGGCCTGCTCAAGGAAGCGGCCGACAGCGCCGGACGTCCGTCGGGCGGCGCCGCGCCCAAGTCCGGCGCCGCTCACTTGTAGTCGAGCACGACGACCTCGGTTCCGGGCCGTCCCTTGAGCGGCGTCAGCGGGATCGTGTTGCCGGCCTCGCGCCGCACGTTGGGCCGCGCGGCCAGGAACGGCTCGACGGGCGCGAGCTCCTTCACGGTCACGGCGTCGGTCTTGTAGTGCATGGGGATGACCAGCACCCGCGGGTGCAGCTGGTCGATCACGCGCGAGGCCTCGTGCGCGTTGATCGTGAAGGTGCCGCCGACCGGGATCAGCACCACGTCGACGGCGCCGATCGCCGACAGCTGGTCGTCGGTGAGCATATGCCCGAGGTCGCCGAGGTGCAGGATGCGCATGCCGGCCACCTCGAACAGGAACGCCGTGTCGAGGCCGCGCTCCGCGCCGCGCTTGTCGTCGTGATAGACCGGGATCGAACGGACCGAGACCTCCTTGACCTTCTCGTCGATCCTGACCCAACCCTTCTTGTCGGCGGTCAAGCCGCGCAGGACCTTGGGCTTGTTGGCGAGCATGGCGATGTTGTTGTGGTCGGGGTGCTCGTGGCTGATCGTGACCGCGTCGGCCCTCAGCCCCGGAGGCAGCGAATAGCCGAGCCCCTTGGGGATCGGGTCCATCAAGATGCGCGTCCCGGCCGCGGTCTCGAGCAGAAAGCACGACTGCCCGAACCAGGTCAGCTTGCCGATCGAGGCGCCGGCCGCTCGCGCGAGGCGCGCCGGTGCCACCGGCGTCACGCCCGAGAGGACCAGCGCCAGGATTCCCAACGGCAACGCGACGGCGAGGCGACGCCTCGGCTGCGGAAGGCACTTGGGCATGTCACCTCATCATAGCCTGCGCGCGCGGGATTTCCTGGGAGGCTCGTCGTGGCGGCGTTAGTCTCTGGGGCATGCGGAGCGACGGATGAGGCGAGCGCTGCGCGCGATCCTGCTGGCCGCTTGCCTCGCGGGCGGCTGCAACGCAGGCACGATCGAGATCTCGAGCGCGCCGATGGCGGGCCTGATCGGGGGCGTCGCCTGGAGCTTTGGAACGGCCGAGACCAACGCGTTGCTGTCCAGGTCCGATCAGCTCTGGATCGACGTGTACCAGGAGGCGCTGGCCCCTTGCACCGGCGCTGGCGCCAGCGTGAGCAGCAATCGACTGATCCTGAACGCACCCACTCAGGCGGGCGACTACCTGCTGGGCAGCGGGGTCAGAGTGACCTTCTACGTCCCCATGACCGGAAACAACTACGTTGCGACGCAGGGACGCATGGTCATCGACCAGGTCACCGACACGATGCTCAGCGGCGGCGCCAACCTCCGGTACGACGACAGCAACGACGTCGACGGCCAGTTCCAGGCCACGATCTGCCCGCCTTAGCGGCGAGCAGACGACATATCTGGCGTATATCTTACGGTCGATGTCCGAGGAGGATTCCAAGCCGGTTCAGGCCGATGCACAGCCCGACACGGCCGAGCCCGGCGTGAACCTGCGCGACGCCGCGGTGGCGCCACCGCGGCAGACGATCGCGGAGATCCTCGAGCGGCTGCCCGCGGCGCCCGGCGTCTACATCATGAAGGACCGCCGCGGCAAGGCGGTCTACATCGGCAAGGCCGGCGTGCTGCGCAACCGCGTGCGGCAGTACTTCCAGGCGTCGTCGGGCGACAACCGCGACTTCGTGCCCCTGCTCGACGGGATCGTCGCCGACATCGAGACGGTCGTCACCTCGAACGAGAAAGAGGCGCTGCTCCTCGAGAACACGCTGATCAAGAAGCATCAGCCGCGCTTCAACGTCAACCTGCGCGACGACAAGAACTACCTGGTCCTGCGGCTCGATCCGGAGGGCGAATGGCCGCGCCTCGAGGTCGTGCGCAAGATCGCCGGCGACGGCGCGTTCTATTTCGGGCCGTACCACTCGGCGTCCGCGTGCCGCGAGGCGCTGCGCATCGTGAACCGTCACTTCCAGCTGCGCACCTGCACCGATCACGTGCTGCACAACCGGCGGCGGCCGTGCCTGCAGTACCAGATCAAGCGCTGCCCCGCGCCGTGCGTGCTGCCGGTCTCGCGCGACGAGTACGGCGACCAGGTGCGCGACGTGCGGCTATTCCTCGAGGGCAAGAGCGACGAGCTCTTGTTGCGCCTCGGAACGCGCATGAAGGAGGCGGCGGCGCGCACCGACTTCGAGCGCGCGGCCGAGGTGCGCGATCAACTGCGCGCGCTCGAGACCACGCTCGAGGAGCAGCGCGTGGTGTCGACCGACTTCGTCGATCAGGACGTCTTCGGGTTCTTCCGGCAGGGCATCGCGCTCGAGATCGTCGTGATGTCGATCCGGCAGGGCAAGATGCTGGGCAGCCGCGGATTCTCGTTCACCGGGCAGGAGTTCCCCGACGCCGAGCTGCTGTCGTCGTTCGTCGGCCTCTATTACGACATGAACGTCGTGCCGCCCGACGAGGTGTTGCTGCCGTTCGCGATCGACGACGCAGAGCTCAAGGCCGAGTGGCTGGCCGAGAAGCGCACCGGACGGCGGCGCAAGGTGGAGATCTGCGTCCCGCAGCGGGGCGATCGGCGCAAGCTGGTCGAGCTCGCGCAGAAGAACGCGGCGGCGAGCTTCACCTCGCGGCGCAACGCGCGCGAGGACACCGAGGTCGCGCTCGGCAAGCTGCAGCGGCGGTTGAAGCTGGCGCGCCTGCCGCGGGTCATCGAGTGTTACGACATCTCGCACATCCAGGGCTTCGCCACGGTCGCATCGATGGTGGTGTTCGTCGACGGGCGGCCCGAGAAGTCGCGCTACCGCACGTACAAGGTCCGCACCGGCGATCGGCCCGACGACTTCGCCTCGATGTACGAGGTGCTCTCGCGGCGGTTCCGGCGCGCGCGCGAGCTTCAGGCGGGCGTTGACGACAGCGCGGACACGGGCGAGGAGCAGACTGGGGACAAGAGCAGCTGGGCGCTGCCCGACTTGATTGTGATCGACGGCGGCAAGGGCCAGCTGGGCATGGCGCTGGCGGCGGCGCGCGACGTCGGCATCGACGTGCGCCCCGGCGTGGGCTTGCCGATCGTCGGCCTCGCGAAAGAGCGCGACGTGGCGTTGTCCGGCGAAGACGAAGGCGAAGACAAAGACGCGGAGGTCGGCGTCGGTGCGGAGGCGCCGTCTGCGGAGGCGGCCACCGAGCCGGTCCTCGAGCCCGTCGCGGTCGACAGCGCGATTCCGGCGTCATCCAAGCCGACCCCCAAGCACCCGGATCGGGTCTTCCTGCCGCACGCCAAGGACGCGATCCCGATTCGCCCCAACACCGCGGAGATGTTCGTGCTGCAGCACCTGCGTGACGAGGCCCACCGGTTCGCGGTGACCTTCCACCGCCAGCAGCGCAAGCGGCTGACGTTGCGGTCGGCGCTGTCGGCCATCCCGGGTATCGGCTCGGGGCGGCAGCGCCTGCTTTTGCGGCACTTCGGCAGCTTGAAGAAGATCCGGGAGTCGTCGCTCGAGGACCTGGCCACCGTGCCCGGCATGACCCGCAAGGCCGCCGAGGCGGTCTACAACCACTGGAAGAAGCAGCCGCTGCCCATCGATTCCGCCGCCGGCTCGCCGGCCGCGACCGCGGCGGCGCCGGCCGAAGCCGAGGAGGACGCGGTCGAGAGCGCCTTCGCCGAGATCGAGGCCGACGCGGAAGACCCGGCGAAGCAACCCGACGAGGGGCCAACCGAGGAGGCCGACCCGACGGCCGATTAGAAAATTTGACGGGGCTGTCGGTGGGGGTAGCCTGATGTGGGTGTATGTACACCGCGCACCGGGAACGCGAGGAGACTGATGGCCGCCAAGACGCAAGCTGAATCATCGCCACGCGGGGACCGCTCCAGCCAGCGGCACGAGATCGTGGGCATTCTCTCGATGGCCTTCGCGCTGTTCGCGCTGCTGTCGATGCTCTCGATGCAGCTGGGATCGAACCAGATGATGGGGCCGGGTGGCGCGGCGACCGCCGCCGGTCTCTACGCGCTGGCCGGTCTCGGCGCCTATCTGGTGATCGCCGGCCTCACTGTCGCGGCCGTGCGCTGCTTCCGTGCGCGGCGACTGGTCGCCAGCCCCGGCGAAGCGCTCGCGGTGCTGCTGCTGGTGGGGGCGGTCGCGATCCTGCTGCACCTGCCGTTCGCCGGGCGCGCCACCACGTTCCATGGTCCAGGCGGTCTGCTCGGTCAATATCTGGGCGAGGTCGCCGCCAGCTTCATCGGCGTGGTCGGCGCGGCTCTGGCCGGCGCGACGATGCTGTTCGTGTCGCTGCTGTTGCTGAGCGCGATCCGGATCCACGAGGTGCTCGCGGTGCTCGGCTGGGCCTCGCGCCAGGCTGGCCGCGCGGCGTGGACCGGCCTGTGCGCGTTCGGCCGCGTGGCGCGCGCGATGTTTCCGGAGACGGAAGACCGTGACGCCGAGGGCGCCCTCGATGATGACGAAGACGGTGACGCCGATGCCGAGCCCGAAGGGGCCCGCGCGATCGACATCGCGGGCCGCACGATCGAGATCCGTGATGAGGACATCCGCGCCGTGGTGGCCTCGGCCGCGGAAGCCGACGCGTTCGATCGCGAGGCGGAGCGGGCCGCGGGCCGCGGGCGCGGCGAGGACGATGACGACGAGCTCAACGCCGTGCGCGTCGGCGAGGCACGCACGGTCGCGGACGCGCGCAACGCCGAACGCGCCGCGTTCGCCGAGGTGGTCGCGGAGATGGCCGCGGTCGAGCGTCTGGCGGCACCCCCGGTGGCGAGCGACACCGACCAACATGGCGACGAAGACGGTTCGGAACCCGAGGTGATCGAATCACTGCCGCTGGTGGCGCTGCCCCACGGCAACGCGGCCGCGGCAGACGGCGCAGCGGCCGATGCGGCGGCGCCCCCGGTCGTCGAGGGTCCGATCATCGTCGAGTCGGCGTCGCGCGCCCGCCAGCGCGAGGAGGCCGAGGGGCGCGCGGAGACCGCCGCCGAAGCGCGCGCGGGTGCGGATGCCGCCGCCGGTCCCGGTTTCATCAAGCTGGGTGAGGGCGCGTTCAAGCTGCCCGGCACCGATCTGCTCGAATTCCAACCGGCACAGGCGCCCGACATGGACAAGCAGGCGCTGTACGACATGGCCGAGCGGCTGGAGCAAGCGATGTCCAACTACGGCGTGCGCGGCAAGGTGCGCGAGATCCACATGGGCCCGGTCGTCACCATGTACGAGTTCGCGCCGGCGCCGGGCACGCGCACCGGCAAGATCCAGAATCTGGAGAAGGACCTGGCGATGGCGCTCGAAGCGCAGGCGGTGCGCATCGTCGCTCCGATCCCGGGCAAGGCCGTGGTCGGCGTCGAGGTCCCCAACAAGACGCGCGAGACCGTCTATCTGAAGGAGATCCTCGAGGACGCGTGCTTCACCGGCGCCACCAGCAAGCTGCAGGTCGGTCTCGGCAAGGACATCAAGGGTGCGCCGGTCAGCGTGAACCTGTCGAAGATGCCGCACCTGCTGGTCGCGGGCACCACCGGCTCGGGCAAGTCGGTCGCCGTGAACGGCATGATCACCAGCCTGCTCTACAACGCCTCGCCCGAGGAGGTGCGGTTCATCATGGTCGACCCGAAGATGCTGGAGCTGTCGATCTACGAAGGCATCCCGCATCTCCTGTTGCCGGTGGTCACCGATCCGAAGAAGGCGAACCTGGCGCTGCGCTGGGCCGTCGAGGAGATGGAGCGGCGCTACGAGCTGCTCGCCAAGACCGGCGTGCGCGACATCGCCAGCTACAACGCGAAGATCGAGCAGAGCGAGAAGAAGATCTTCGCCGACACCGCGCCCGCGGCGCCCGCGAAGAAGATCAAGGTCGTCCTCGCCGGCCCCGACGGCACCGAGCAGGAGGTCGAGCTGGATCCCGACGAGACCATGCCCAACCCCGAGGGGATCGTGCAGGACGAGACGCCCAGCGACGAGGATCTGTCGGGGAAGGCGGCGGCGGCGCAGGCGGCGCGCGAGTCGGCCGAGCCGACGCCGCGCAAGCTGCCGTACATCGTGATCGTCATCGACGAGTTCGCCGACTTGATGATGGTCGCGCCCAAGGACGTCGAGACGTCGGTGGCGCGCCTGGCCCAGAAGGCGCGCGCCGCCGGACTGCACCTGATCCTGGCCACGCAACGGCCGTCGGTGGACGTGATCACCGGCCTCATCAAGGCGAACTTCCCCAGCCGCATCGCGCTGCAGGTGGCGTCGAAGATCGACTCGCGCACGATCCTCGACACCTCGGGCGCGGAGACGCTGCTCGGCAACGGCGACATGCTGTTCTCCGACCGCGGCACCAAGCTCCGTCGCGTGCACGGCGCGTTCCTCAGCGACGACGAGGTGCACCGCGTGGTCGAGTTCCTGAAGAAGCAGGCGAAGCCGGTCTACGACATGGACATCCTCAAGCCGCGCGAGGAGGACGCCGAGGATGGCGCGCCCGCCGACGACTGCCACGACGAGATGTACGACCAGGCGGTCGCGATCGTCTGCGAGACGCGGCAGGCGAGCGTGTCGTTCATCCAGCGGCGGCTGCAGATCGGTTACAACCGCGCCGCGCGCATGGTCGAGTACATGGAGCGCGAGGGGATCGTCGGTCCCGCCAATGGCGCCAAGCCACGCGAGGTCATCGCGCCGCCGGGCGAGTACCTGCAGCACGCGTCGTAGGACTCGCAACCGCGATGAGCTGCGGCGGGGGTCGCGGAGTGAATCGCCGGTCGCCGTCGGCCGTCCGATTGACTAGGATTCGCTGATGCGCTCCCGACTGCTCCCCGCGGCCTTGCTCCTGATTTTTTCGCACGCCGTCTTCGTCGCGGCGGCGGCGGCGGCGGCGGGCGAGAGGCTCGGTCTCGACGCGGTCATCGACCACGTGCAGAAGCGCTACGACGGGGCGACCGACTTTCGCGCGCACTTCAGCCAGACGCTGACCAACCCGGTGTTCAAGCGCAAGACCGCGCTGTACGGCGAGGTCCTGCTCAAGAAGCCGGGCAAGATGCGCTGGAACTACCAGACGCCCGACGTGAAGATGTACCTGGCCGACGGCAGCCGCCTGTGGTTGTACGAGCCCGACGATCGGCAGGCCTTCAAGCAGGACCTCAAGTCGTCGCAGCTGCCGGCTGCGCTGGCGTTCCTGACCGGCAAGGGCAAGCTGGCCGACGAGTTCGAGATCGCGTTCGCCAGGTCGCCCGGCGTCGGTACCGCGCGCGACTACGTGCTGTCGCTGCACCCGCGTCAGGCACAGCCCCAGGTCAAGGAGATCACCTTCGTGGTCGACCCGGAGAGCTTCCTGGTGCGCGAGAGCCTGCTCGTCGACGGTCAGGGCAACGTCAACGACATGCTCTTCGCCGACATCAAGATCAACAGCGGCGTGCCCGACGGGACCTTCAAGTGGTCACCGCCCGCGGGCACGCGCGTGATCGACGCGGGCAAGCTGGGAAAATAGCGGAGCGCGTGGAGCGCGGCTTCGCTAGAACCGGAGCGCGACCGAGCCGGCGGCGCCGGTCGAGGTCGGGACCACCACGAAGATCGGCTGCGACATCGCCATGGGCTTCGCCTTCTCGGCGTTCGGCTTCACGAACATCGGATAGGCGCAGACGGCCGCGCCTATGGCGCCAACGAAGGTCAGCGCGTAGCCGATGTTGGCGATGAGCGCGTAGTTCTTGCCGGTGCTGCTGATGCTATCCAGCTGCGGCTGGTTGTTCGGCGCGTTCTTGTAGTCGCTCTCCTTCTTCAGCTCGAGGATGCCGAAGGTGATACCGACCACCAGCGCGACGGCGCCGCCGATCGCGAACGCCTTCATCGCGGTCAGGCGCGACTCGGAGATCTCCTTGGTCGAGAAGGCGCCGCCGCTCTTGGCCGGTGCCTCGAGCGCCGCGTGCGCGCCCGTCAGGTCGACGACCGCTTCGTCGTTCTCGAGCACCGAGACCGGTTTGCTCGCGGTCTTGCCGTCGGGAAAGGTGCCCTCGAGGATGTAGTCGCCCTTGGGCACGCTGTAGATAGTGATCGGCGCGGTGCCGAAGAAACGGCCCTCGAGGAAGACGCGCACGTTGTCGCTCGCCGGGGCCTTGACGCTGACGCGACCGAGATCGCTGCCTGACGACGGGCCAAAGTGAACGCGGCCGAACGTGTCGGGCGTTGGCGGAACCAACTTCGGATCGATCGGAGCTGCCTCGGAGGACGCTGGTGCCGCTGCCGGAGGCGCGTCTTCGGCGGCTTTCTTCTTGGCGAAGGCCGGCACCGCGACCAACAATGACATCGCGACGACCAGGCCGGAGACATTCGTGCGTGAACGGCGGGCGAGCGAAGACGAGTGCAGCATGAACGCTAGCTTATCTCCATTCGCGAAATCACGCGCTCAAATTTCGTGTGGGCTGGCGCAGCCGGTTGCCCGACTGACGCTCACATCGATCGGCGTCCCCGGAAATCCGTCAGTGCGCGACCGGTATCAGATCTGGCGCGAAAGGAAATAATCCAAAGATTCCACCGGTATGGATAAAAATCACCGTGCGGGCGCGCGCCAGCTCCGCTCGTTCGATCGACGCTTTGAGCCCGAAAAAGGCCTTGCCGGTGTACACCGGATCCAGGACCGGTCCGTCGGTGCGCGCGACCTCGGGGATCGTGGCGAGCATCTCGGGGGTGGTCTGCGCGTAGCCGGGACCGATGAAGCGATCGTCGATCGCCACGTCGTCGGGAGCGAGCGTGACGCCCAGGTTCCAGTGGCGGCTGGCGTCGCCGACGATGTCGGCGATGCGGCGCTGGAAGTACGCGCGGTCGTCGCACACCGCGAAGCCGAGAGCGCGCGCGTCGGTCCAGCCGCCGAGGCGCAGGCCGAGCTCGATGCCGGCGCCGGTGCCGCCCGAGCCGGCGGCGTAGACGATCGTGATCGGCGCGGGCGCTTCGGTGCCGAGCGCGGCGATCTGATCGCGCAGCTCCTCGATCGCGGCGACGTAGCCCCACGCGCCGAGCGCGTTGGATCCGCCCTCGGGGATCAGGTAGGGACGTCGGCCGGCGCGGCGCAGATCTTCCTCGACGACCGCGAAGATCTCGTCGCGGCGCCGGTACTCGGCGAACGAGACATAGCGGATCTGCGCGCCGGCAACGCGATCGAGCAGGCTGT
>Ga0265338_10001769_pt1 | contig 34081 bp, 27 predicted proteins | sample 42126metaG_FD_193579 | JGI IMG/M metagenome (GOLD analysis project Ga0265338, IMG submission 193579) | Rhizosphere microbial communities from Carex aquatilis grown in University of Washington, Seatle, WA, United States - 4-21-26 metaG | ecosystem: Host-associated > Plants > Roots > Rhizosphere...
GAGCGGCGCGGCTTCGCGCTCGGCACCAACCAGATCGCCGCCCTCGCCGGGATGTTCATCGGCCTGGTGGCGGGCGGCCTGCTGGCCGCCTGGGACTGGCGCGCGGTGTTCTGGATCAACCTGCCGGTCGGCGTGTTCGGCACGCTGTGGGCCTACCTGATGCTGCGCGACAACGGGGTACGGCGCAAGGCCAAGATCGACTGGTGGGGCAACATCACCTTCGCCCTCGGACTCGGCTCGGTCCTGGTCGGCATCACCTACGGAATCCAGCCCTACGGGAACAACTCGATGGGCTGGGAGTCGCCGGTGGTGCTGGGCGAGATCATCGGCGGCCTCGTGGTGCTGCTGATCTTCGTGCTGATCGAGACCAAGGTGGCGGAGCCGATGTTCCGGCTCACCCTGTTCAAGATCCGCGAATTCACCCTCGGCAACGTGGCCGGCCTGCTGGTGTCGATCGCCCGGGGCGGCATCCAGTTCATGCTGATCATCTGGCTGCAGGGCATCTGGCTGCCGCTGCACGGCTACACCTATGACCAGACACCGCTGTGGGCGGGCATCTTCCTGCTGCCGATGACGGCCGGGTTCCTGGTGTCCGGCCCGATCTCGGGCATCCTGTCCGACCGGTTCGGCTCGCGCGGCATCGCCAGCGCCGGCATGGCCGTGTTCGGCGCGTCCTTCATCGGGCTGATGTTCATCCCGGTCAACTTCCCCTACTGGGCGTTCGCGCTGTTCATCGCGCTGAACGGGATCGGCAGCGGGATGTTCGCGTCGCCCAACTCCTCCTCCATCATGGGCTCAGTGCCCGCCGCCGACCGCGGCTCGGCCTCCGGCATGCGCTCCACCTTCCAGAACTCGGGCACCGCGGTGTCCATCGGGGTGGTGTTCACGCTGATGATCATCGGCCTGTCCAGCTCGCTGCCGACCACGCTGTCCAACGGATTGACCAAGCTGGGCGTGCCGGGCGGGGTCGCGCACCAGGTCGCCTCGCTGCCGCCGGTCTCGTCGCTGTTCGCCTCGGTCCTCGGGGTCAACCCGATCCAGCACCTGCTGGCGCCCACCGGCGTGCTCAGCCAGCTCCCGTCCGCCAGCCAGGCCCAGCTGACCGGCCGGACGTTCTTCCCGGCCTTGCTGTCCGGCCCGTTCCACAGCGGCCTGCTGGTGGTCTTCAGCGTCTCGGCGGCCCTGTCGGTGCTGGCCGGCCTGGCCTCGGTGCTGCGCGGCAAGCGTTCGCCCGGCGCGCCTGAGTCACCGCTGACGGTCACCGCCGAGGCGGAGGAGGCCCTGGCCGACCAGGAGGCGGGTTTCCTGCTGGAGGAGGGGCCGTCGGGCACCGAGCCGACCGGCACTGAGCCGACTGGTGACGGGCCGACCAATGACGGGCCGAACGGCGACGGCCACCTCGGCCCGCTGGCCGACCGGCTGCGGGCGGAGACCGGCGCGAGCCGGGTCACCGTGCGCGGGCGGTCCGGCGACGACCCGGTGGCGCTGCTGGCAGAGTCCCTGGCCCCCGGCGTGGAGTCGATGGCCGACCGGCAGCAGCCCGCCGCCATCACCGCCGCGCCGACCTACCAGGTGCTCAGCGCGACCAAGGCCATCCTGGTCCAGGACGACTGCGTCAACGCCGGCCCGCGGCCGCACCGGTCGATGATCGAGCGCTACCGGGTGCGCGCGCAGATGGTCGCGCCGGTGCTCGACGACGGTGAGCTGATCGGCACCGTCTCGGTGCACCAGCAGGACGCCACCAGGCACTGGAGCCCGGCCGACATCGCGGCCCTGGAACGGGTCCAGGCGGAGGTCGCCACCGTCCTGGCGGGACGCGGCCAGCAGCCGCCATCGGCTTGTCACCTCGGCGCAACATGACGCGGCTAATCTCCGTCACGTCATCAGGACCGACCGCAGGCCGCGATTGGTCCAACCACTGACTCCGGTCAGCAGGCAGGGCCCGCGGAGGCGACATGGGCGACGTGGCGGCAGCCCTGGCCGGGCTGGCCCAGCCAGAGCGGGGCGGCCAGCCGGACGGCCCGGCCGACGGCAGCTCGCACCGCCGCTACCTGGCGGTGGCGGACGGCATCCTCGCCGCGGTGGGGGCGGGCCACCTTAGCCCGGGCGACCGGCTGCCCAACGAGCGGGAGCTTGCCCGCATCTGCGCGACCAGCCGGACCACCGTGCGGGACGCGCTGCTGGCGCTCGAGCTGTTCGGCGTGGTCGAGGTCAGGCCGGGCTCCGGCTGTTACATCAGCAGCCTCTCCTCCCCCCGGCGGCGGACGTCGAGCGTGATGATGGACGCGGTGCCGCGCGAGCTGATCGAGGCCAGGATCAGCGTCGAGCCGCAGGTGGCGCGGATCTGCGCGGGCAACGTGCAGCCGGCCGAGATCCGCCGGCTGCGCGGCCTGATCGACCAGTGCGAGGCGGAAGGCGAGCGCGCCGCCAGTGACGACCTGGGCACCTTCCTGACGATGAGCCACGACTTCCACTCCGAGCTGGCGCGCAGCTGCGGCAACAGCATCCTGGCCGACCTGACCAGGCAACTGGTGGACGTCACCGCGCACCCGCTGTGGCAGGTGGTGAACGCGATGCACGTCCGCGACCCGGCCAACCGGGCCGAGCAGATCGCCGAGCACCGGACCATCCTCGACGCGGTGGAGCGGGCCGACGGCGACCTCGCCGCCGTCACCATGCACGACCACCTGTCCCGGCTCGAGCAGCACATCTTCGGCACCATCCGGGTGGGGAAAGGCATCGTCCGCCAGCCGCCCCGCTCCCGCTAACCCACCTGATCACTCCCCCACCACCAGCCCCCGATCCCGCCAGACCGCCGCCGATGGTTGGAGGAATAGGCCGCCTATGACCGGCCCAATCCTCCAACCATGCGGGCGAGGCGAGGGCTGGGGCGCGGGCTTGAAGGTGTAGGCGGGGTTAATTGGTCCAACCGGTTGGGACACATTGATTCAACCGGTCTTTAACGTCGGCGCAGTGACCCGCTCCTACCTTCAGAAATGCCGCACCCCCGCAAGTGAGCGGGCTGCGGCCGAATCTGAGATGAGGAGCAGCCCATGCGGTTCAGGAGAGTCGCGGCGACCGGCGCCGCGGTGTCGCTCTGGCAGCGCCCCCCGGTAACCACCATCTTCGTCACCCACTCGATCGAGGAGGCGCTGCCGCTGTCCACCCGGGTCGGCATCATGGCGTCGGGCCGGGTCAGCGACATCTACGAGGTCCCGTTCGGCTATCCCAGGGACGTCACCGACCCAGCGTTCAGCGAGCTGCGCCGGGAGATCATGGACCGGATCGAGGCGGGCGTGCGCACCGAGCGCGGGGCGGGCCGGTGACCGGCGCCGGCAAGGACATCCAGGTCCTGGTGGGGGTCGACGTGGACGCGGTGGCCGGCTGGCTCGGCTCCTACGGCGGCGGCGACTCCCCCAGCGACATCCAGCGCGGCATGTTCGCGGGCGAGGTCGGCTCGCCCCGGCTGCTGACCCTGCTGAACCGGGAGGAGATCACCTCCACCTGGTTCATCCCCGGGCACTCGATCGAGACGTTCCCCGAGCAGATGGCGGCGGTGGCCGCGGCCGGCCACGAGATCGGCGCCCACGGGTACTCCCACGAGAACCCGATCGCGCTGTCGGAGCAGCAGGAGCGCGACGTCATGGCCCGCTCGGTGGAGCTGGTGACCAAGCTGTCGGGGCGGCCGCCGCGCGGCTACGTGGCGCCCTGGTGGGAGACCTCGGAGCGCGGCGCGCTGCTGCTGCGGGAATTCGGCTTCTCCTACGGGCACTCGCAGAATTACCACGACTTCCTGCCGTTCTACGCCCGGGTGGGCGACCAGTGGGTCAAGCCCGACTACTCGCAGCCCGCGGCAAGCTGGATGCAGCCGCTGCGGCGCGGCCGGGCGGTGGACATCGTGGAGTTCTGCGGCAACTGGTACATGGACGACCTCCCGCCGATGATGTTCATCAAGCAGTCCCCCAACAGCCACGGGTTCGTGAACCCGCGCGACATCGAGCAGCTGTGGCGCGACCAGTTCGACTGGGTGTACCGGGAGATGGACTACGCGGTGCTGCCGGTGACCCTGCACCCGGACGTCAGCGGGCGGCCGCAGGTGCTGCTGATGCTCGAGCGGTTCTTCCGCTACCTGCGCGGCCACCCCGGGGTGAGCTTCCGCACCTTCGAGTACGCGGCCAGCGACTTCCGCCGCCGCTTCCCGTTCCCCGGATGAGCCCGTCGGCCTACCCGCGCGACCTGGCCGGCTACGGTGCGCGCCCCCCGCACCCGCGCTGGCCGGGCGGCGCCCGGATCGCGGTCAGCGTGGTGCTGAACTGGGAGGAGGGCGGCGAGACGAACGTGCTGCACGGCGACGCCGGCTCCGAGGCGGTCGGCAGCGACGTGGTCGACGCCCGCCCCGGGCCGGGGAGCGGGACCTGCGCACCGAGTCGATGTTCGAGTACGGCTCACGGGCCGGCGTGTGGCGGCTGCGGCGCATCCTGGCCGCCCGCGGGGTGCCCGCCACGGTCTTCGCGCTCGGCATGGCGGTGGAGCGGACGCCCGAGGTGGTCGCGGCCCTCTTCGCCGACGGGCACGAGATCTGCCCGCACGGGTACCGCTGGATCGACTCCGCGGGTGTCGAGGAGGATACCGAACGGGTGCACCTGACTCGCTCGGTCGAGGCGATCCGCCGGGTCACCGGGGAGCGGCCGGTCGGCTGGTACACCGGGCGGATGAGCGGCAACACCCGGCGGCTGTATCGCCCAGCACTGGATCAAGCACCACCCGCCGACAGTTTTACTCCGCCAGCAGGGCTCCGCACAGCGGTAAGTCCAGGCGTACGACGACTTCAGCCGGACCCTGTCCGGGCTGAACGGGGCGCTAGAGCAACTCGACGCCAACTTGAAGAGCTCCCTGGCCGAGTGGGACGGACAGGCCCGCCAGGCGTTCGAAGCGGCCCATCGGTTGTGGCGTGATTCGGCAGCAGACATGGCCCGTCAGCTAGCGGCGCTGCGGCGGGCGATCGCGATTGCAAACGGCAACTACTCCCGGTGCGAGGCCGCGAATCTGACAATGTTCAGCCGAGGGCAGTGATGCCTTCCGACACCATGGCCGGGTTGCAGCCCTACAGCATCCGCATCACCCCCGAAAGCCTCTACGAGTGCGCGAAGGCGTTCCCGCGGGGAGCGGACGACATCGCTGATGCGCGGGCGAGGCTGGCACAGGCGCTGGACGGCGTCGTCGGCGGGATGGCCAGCAACGATCAGACCGGCAAGCAATGGGCAGCGTCGCTCGATAAGGCCCTGCACGCGCTGTTCGGGACGCTCAGCGCCGCCGTTACCTCTGTTAACGGCCTGGGCCAGGGGCTGGTCCAGGCCGCCAACAACGTGCTGGTCGCTGACCATAGGTCCGCGATCGGCCGACAGGACGGGCAGCCGTTCGCGTACCCGTTGCCATACGGTCCCTATACGTGGCAGACCGATCCGGGGATCCCTTCGGCCGCGGGGTCTGGCTCTCCGATCTGGCCGTCCCCGCTGGACAAGATTCCCAACGGCCATCAAGACCGGCTCCGGGCCGCCGCGGGTGACCTGCGGAGCGCGGCCGGTTCACTGCAAGCCGCCGCCATGGCTCTAGAAGGCGCGATCACCTGGGACCTGGGATGAGCACGAGTTACGAAACGCTGCCGGGCCTGGCTGACGTGTACCTGGAGGACAGCTACGTACTGTCCGTCCAGGAGACCCCCCGCTCGCTTACCTTCCAGCTGGAGGCGGTCCTCACTCCTGAGCACCCCCTCTATCACGAGCCGCGGCCGGGTGAGCAGTACTGCTACGTGAACGCGACACTGACGTTCGGGTCCGCCACGCGGGTCGAGTGGATCACCCGTACTGGCACTAGTTACCGAGATGCGAACGACGAGGAAGACCAGGGCAACATCGACTATCTCGGATCCGAGCCCGGCGGATTCCACCTCGGCGGCGATTGGGGCGAGGTCCGCGTGCAGTCGGCGCACCCCCCCGTCTTCCGGGTGCTAGAGAGCAGCTGAACGCCGCTGCTGGGGGTCAGGGAACCGGCCCTGCCAGGATCGGGTCCCCTTAACGAGAAATTGGCCAGATACCCCGAGGACACGAACTTCCGGACCCGCAGGCTGCCTCTCCGCTGTCGCTAATATGCCGATTTGTTCCGCGAGCATCGGACCCTTCCCGGCGGCCAGTTCCGCGCCTCCGGGACCTTGCACCAGCAGGAGATGGCCTTGGATCTCCCCGAAATCGTGACCGACACCGCCGCGCAGCGCTGGTCGCGCCGGCGCTTCATGCGGGGCGTGGCGGGCGTGGCCGCGCTCGGCTCGTTCGCGACCGCGTGCGACCGCAGCCCCGGATCCACGGCCGGCGCTGAGATGCTGGCCACCCCCACCTCGACCGCCGGCAGCACCACTAGTACAGGCACCACGGCCGCTTCCGGGGGCGACGCTGAGCTGATCAGCCGGCGCTACGGGATAAAGCCGTTCGCCCCCGCACCCCCGCCGCCAGCGGTCAAGCCGATCACGCTGAGCGCGTCCGACCCGACGGTGTTCTCGCACGTGCCGCTGACCGACAAAGTGGTGTTCGTAACGATCGACGACGGCCTCGAGAAGGAGCCCGCGTTCATCCAGATGGTGAAGGACTTCCGGGTCCCCATTGCCGTCGAGCTGGCGGACCTGTTTATCAAGACGGATTACGCGTACTTCGAGCAGCTCTATGAGACTGGTTGCATCTCGATCCAGAACCACACGGTCAACCACCCGCTGAGCATGCCCAGCCTGTCGGCGTCGCAGCAGCTGTACGAAATCTCCGAGCAGCAGCAGATCCTCAAGAACCGTTACGGGGTCACCCCGTACCTGTTCCGGCCGCCGGGCGGCAACTACGATCAGGCGACGATCGCCGCCGCCGGCCAGGCCGGCCTCAAGGGCGTGATGCTCTGGCGGGAGGCCATGGAGATCTCGGACATGCAGTACCAGACAGCCTCGCACCTCCTCCACCCGGGGGACATCATCTTGTGCCACTTTCGCGGCCCGGCCCAGCTCCACGGCGAGACCATGGTGCGCATGATGACCCGCCTCTACCGGCACATTCAGCACCAAGGCTTCACCATCGCCGACATCACCCAGTACACGTAGCCCGGCCGGCCAGCTTCCGGCGCTGCCCGCACGACCCGCACCCGCTGTTGCTGGCCAACGGCTGGCCGAGCAGTTTCTGGGAGCTACCGGCCTGGCCCCCGGTACGGCGCCCACGGCGGCGACCTCGGCGCGGGTGGTTCGCCGCCGAGGGAGCCTACGAGCATCAGCAAATGACCCGGGACATCGTTCCGGCCCTACTGGGAATACGCCGCAGGCCTGCGCGCGCGTCGAGCGGGTAAGCGTGCCGACCGCGGTCGCGCTGTTCCCCAGAGACCCCGTGCAGCCGCCCCGGAGCTCCGGCCGCTGCGCTGACAGCGCCGGCGTTTCCTTCGCCGCTACTTGCACGACCGGATTCGGCCTCGTTCCCGCACCAGCGACAAGAGCAGTCCCAAGGCCCAGCCTCATGGACATGGCATCCCGAACGGGTGCGCGGCTCCGCGCCGCCACCCGCCCGCGCCCTTGGCCGGCTAGCCAGGCTCCCGGCCGTCGTGGTGGGCCGGGAGGCTCAGCCCGACGTGGTGTCGAGCGGCTGGTTCCGCAGCTGCACCTCGGCCGTGCCCTGCACCGCCGAGGCCGATGAGACCACCGTCAGCACGGCGTCGTCGTGGAAGCACCGCAAGCTAGTGGCGCCGCAGCTGATCATCGTGGCCTTAAGCTTCGCCACCGTCACGGCCACGGTGTCGGCCAGGCTTCCTACGAAAGGGACCAGCCCGTCGACGCCCTCAGCGAAGGCGATGTCGTCCTCGTGCTGGCCGTAGCGGGCCGTGTTCCGTGCCCGCTTGGATCCCTCGCCCCAGTACTCCTTGTAAACCTGCCCGCCAACGGTGACCTTGCGGGAAGGGCTCTCCTCGAACCGGGCGAAGTACCGGCCCAGCATGATGAAGTCGGCGCCCATCGCCAGCGCGACCGCCATGTCCCGGTCGGACAAGATCCCGCCGTCGCAGCACAGCGGCACGTACACGCCGGTCTCCGCGGCGTAGGCGTCCCGTTCCCGGGCCACGTCCAGCAGGGCGCTGGCCTGCCCGCGCCCGATCCCCTTCTGGTCGCGGGTGATGCAGATCGAGCCGCCGCCGATGCCGACCTTCACGAAGGCCGCGCCCGCGTCGGCGAGGTACCGGAACCCGGCCCCGTCGACCACGTTCCCGGCCCCGCAGTGCACCTGCCCCTGGTACTTGGCCCGGATGAACTCCAGCGTCCGGGCCTGCCACACCGTGTAGCCGTCGCTGGAGTCCAGGCACAGCAGGTCAGCCCCGGCATCGACCAGCGCGGGCACCCTTTCCTCGTGATCGCGGCTATTGATGCCCGCGGCCACGAGGAACCTCTTGTCGGCGTCCACGCTTTCGTTGGCGAACCGCTTGTGCGTCAGGTAGTCCCGGCGTAGCACCAGGGATTCCAGCCGCCCCTCGTCCCCGATCACGGGCAGGACGTAGACGTGCTTGTCCCACAGCAGCGTGTTCGCGTCCTGCAAGGAGATGCCCGACGGGGCGGTCACCATCTCCGCCGCCGGCCGCATCCGTGCTTCCGCGGGCAGGTCCGGCGAGTGCCGCCCGAGGTGGAAGTCGTTCGCACCGATCAGCCCGAGGAACACCCCGTTAGCGGTGCCGTCGCTGGTCACCGCGGCGACATCGGTGTCCGCCTGCCGCAGTAGCGCCGACACGTCGCCCAGCAGGGCATCTGGCCGTACGTTCAGCTCGCTGTGGCGGAACCCGGCTTTGTTCCTCTTGACGCTGCGGACGTCCTCGGCCTGCTGCCCGGCCGGCTGGTTCTGGTGGATGAACCCGATCCCGCCGGCCTGCGCCAGCGCGATCGACATCCTTGGCGACGACACCGCCTCCATGATCGCGCTGCACAACGGCAGCGCCACCCGCAGCGGCGCCTCCGCGCTGACCGGGTGCCGTACTAGCGGCGCCGACAGGCTCACGGTCGTCGGCGTGCAGTCCTCGCCCGTCAGGCCGGGGATCAGCAGGTACTCGTTCAGCGACCGCGATACCTCGTCAAGGATCCGCACATGCCCTCCGCAGAAAGTGACTGTGAACCCGGTCCCGCCGCCATGCAGCCCAGGGCCGGACGTGCAGCCCCCAGGCACCATCCGCCCAGCGCGCGACCGGACCCAGTTCGTCCTCATAGCCTACGAGACCGGCAGCGCCCTGGCGGTCAAGGCGTGCGTGGCGGGCGGCGCTGACCGACGCCGGGATGGGTATCGTGCGGGCCGGGCCTCAAGCGCCCGGCTGGCTGGCCCCGTCGGTCTCCACCTGCTGCGTGCCTTCCCTGGTAGGTACCGCTGCCGCGTTCACGGAACCGATACAAACATGAGCCAGTGCCCGATGCCGTGCGTCAAAGGGGCCGCTGCTGCCGTGGTGCCCGGCCGGGCACCACGGCGGCAGTCTGTCACTGGCTCCGGTTGACGTGACGGGGCGGAGCGGGATGCCGGGAACGAGCGTTCAGAGGTTGCGCCCGCCGTTGAGTCCGATCAGCTGCCCGGTGATGTACCCGGCCTCGTCGCTGACGAGGAACGCGCAGGTGGCGGCGACGTCCTCGGGTGTTCCGATGCGGCGCACCGGGACCCCCGCGACCGCCTTGCCGACGTCCATGTTCGCTGATGCGAAGACCGCGCGCAGGACGGGCGTGTCGATGAAGCCCGGCGGGATCGTGTTAACGGTGATGCCGTGCGGCCCGAACTCCAGGGCCAGGCACTTGGTGAGGCCCAGGACCCCTGAGTTGGAGGCGACGTAGTGCGCCATGCGCGGCGCTCCGCTCTGCATGCTGGACGAGGTGATGTTGACGATCCGTCCCCACCCCTGCTCGATCATGTCCGGCAGGACGGCCTGGCAGCAGTTGAACGTGCCGGTCAGGTTGACCGCCAGCAGCAGGTCCCAGGTCTCGGGGGTGATGTCGAGGAAGGCGTCGGAACGTTCCTCGCGGGCGCTGTTCACGAGGATCGCCGGGCGGCCCAGTTGCGCGCGCACCTTCTCAACGGCGCTGGCGACGGATGCACGGTCGGTGACGTCGACGGCGAGGCCGAGGGCGGTGCCGCCGGACGCGTTGATCGAGGCGGCTGCCGCCTCCGCGGCGTCGCCGCTGGCGTCGAAGACAGCCACCGCGGCACCGTCACGCGCGAGCCGCTGGCTGATGGCGCCGCCGAGCCCTGAGTCGACGCCGGTGACGATCGCGGTCCGCTGGCTCATGCGATCGACTCGGTTCCCACAACGGTGCACCGGTGCATGGAGCGTCCTGACCTGGGATCGTAGGGCATCGCCCGGTGGAAGACGCCGGTGTTGTCCCACATGACCAGGTCTCCGACCGTCCAGGTGTGCGCGAACACGCGGTCAGGTGCCGTGGCCCGGGCCAGCAGGTCGCTGATCAGCGCCCGCCCGTCTTCAAGTTCCATGCCTAGAATGTAGTCCGCCATGCTCCCGATCAGCAGGGAGCGCCGGCCTGACTGGTGCGTCCATACCAGGGGGTGGTCGACGCCGCTCGTGCGCGTCCAGCGGGCCAGCTGCTCCGGTGTCGGGTCGGGGAAGGCCTTGCGCATGATCGCTTCGGTCGAGCAGTGCACCCGGAGCTTCGAGCAGCGCTCCTTCTCCTTGCCGGTGAGGGCTTCGTAGGCGGCGTAGCTGCTGGCGAACTCCGTCTCGCCGCCGGCGGCGGAGGTCTTGCGGGCGCTCAGCACGGTCGTCTTGGCCGGGGCGGACTGGCTCGTGGCGCCGTCGACGTGCCAGTTCACGTTGCCCAGGAAGTACTCCTCGTGCGAGGCGCCCGGGTCCAGGTTGATCACCATGATCTCCGGGACCTGGTTGAAGCTCATCGTCTCCAGTTCGCCGAGCCTGCGGCAGAACGCGACCTGCGTCTCGTCGTCGACGTGGAGGCCGCGGAACAGCAGGGCGCCGTTCTCCTCGAGGGCTCCCGCGATCGCGTCCGGGAGGTCCTCGTCGTGCAGGAGGCGGTCGACGTCGACGCCGAGGACCTCGGCCCCGACCGTTTCGGTTACCTTTTCGGTCTTGAGCACACCACTTTTGGCCATCATTGGCTCCTGTCTGCAAAGGTCAGCGGCGGCTGTGCGCGCTGAGGATGCCACGGCGGTGCCGTTGCCCTCAGTCTGCGGGCGTTCGCGGGATTGCGGCAGGCCGGATCGTGCCGTGGAGTGCTGATGGGGGGTGCGGCGCACCCCTCGGGCCGTTCCCCGTGAGCGGTTCCCCTGCCAGAATGGGGAACATGTCGCAGGAGGCGCACGCAGCTACCGAGTTGGGCCGGTACCTGCAGGCCCGCCGGGCCAAGGTCAGCCCGGCCGACGTCGGGCTGACCCCGGGACCGGGCACGCGCAAGACCCCCGGCCTGCGCCGCGAGGAAGTGGCCGTGCTGTCCGGCATCAGCGCCGACTACTACACGCGGCTGGAACGCGGCAAGGAAACCCGTCCCAGTCCGGCGGTCATCGACGCGGTCGCCCGCGCGCTGGGCCTGGACGAGGTCGAGCAGGATCATCTCCACGGCCTGGCCGGCCCCGCGGCCCGCCACCTCGCGGAACGGGTGGCGATCCCGAGCCGGGCCGTCTCTCCCGGCCTGCTGCTGATGCTGGAAACCTTGCGGCCGCTTCCGGCGCAGGTCATCAGCCGGTCCTACGACCTGCTGGCCGCCAACCCGGGAGGCCTGCACCTGTTCGCCGGCCTCGCCGGCTGGCCGGCACCGGAACGCAACATCGCCCGCTACACCTGCCTGCACCCGCTCGCCCGCGGGCTGTTCGCAGACTGGGACTACGAGCTGCGGGCCACCGTCTCAGGACTGCGCACCCTCCTCGGCGCCAACCCCGGCGCCCCCGACCTCACCGGCCTCGTGAACGAACTCATGGCCAAGAGCAGCGACTTCGCCCGGCTGTGGCAGGGGCAGGAAGTCCTCGGGTACTCAGACAGCTACCGGATCTTCCGCCACCCGCGCGTAGGCACCGTCTCCCTCGGCTGCCAGGCGGTGCGCCCAGTCGGCGGCCTGGGCCAGTATCTCATCACGTATTTCGCTCACCCGGGAACGCCCGGTCACGATGCCCTCGTCCTACTCGACATCGGACCCGATGGAAGCCAGGCCAGCGCCGCAGGCACCCGGCACGGCTGAGCCCGGCTACCGGGCCCGCAGCGCAGCTCAGTGGCCGCGCCCGCTAGGGTGAACTGCGTTCCCGGGCTCGACGGCTCCCCGTCCGGATCAGCGCGGTGGGCGCCGGGACCGTAATGAGAAGGGTGCGTACCTGCCCCCAAGCCTGCGCGGCCGCTTCCCCGGCCAATCGCCGTCAGGACTGCTGCTGATAGGGCAGGTCTTCGAGCACGGTTCCGGTCGTGTCGCGGACCACCACCCGGTCGGTGACGGTCCCGCGCTCGCGCGGTGCGGTCAGGCTGGGCGCGGTGATCAGGACGGTGCCGCCCGCCAGGACAGCCGGCAGCTCGGTGCCGTCCGCGCGGCGCAGCACGACCGAGCCGACCCGGGTCCCGTCGGCCAGGCCGGCCAGCACCACCCGGTCGCCGGTACCGCCGCTGAACCCGTAGTAGACGCGGGTCAGCGCGACCGTCTGGCCGGTAACCGCGAAGTCGCGCACTGGCCCCCGCTTGCGGCTGAAGTCGAAGACGAACGGCTCCTCGCCCGCCTTGTGCCACAGCAGCAGCTGGCGGTAGCTGCCCAGCTGGATGCTCTCGCCGTCCGCCAGCTCCGCGTACGCGCCCGGGGTCCATGCGCTGGCATCGGCCACCGGCGGCACGTCGGCCATGGCCAGGGCCGCCGCCAGCCGGCGGCCCGCGGGCGAGCTGCGCTCGGCCACGGGCGCGGGCCGGTCGGTGACCGTACGCGCCTCGGCGGGCAGGGCACCGAGCGGCACTATCAGGCCGCGACGCGCCTCGTCGAGCCAGAGCACCAGGCCGGCGTCGTCGATCGTGAACGCGTTGGGCACCATGAACACGTCGCCGGCCAGCACGGCAGGCTCCCGAGTGTCCCGGTCGGCCGGCCGCCCGACCATCACCCGAGTAGTTCCCGGGGGCGCGATCCCGCCGATGGTCCCGCACCCGGTGCGGAACAGCGCCGCCGGGACGTCCAGCACCGCCGGAAGCCCGGACAGCGTGACCGTGGCCGGGGTGAGCTCACCGAACAGCGGACCGCTGGCAGTGCCGAACGCAACCGCGCGCACGCCGTTCTGCTGGGCCGTCAGCAACGGGCGCCACCGCGCCGGGTCCGGGAGGGCCGTTGCGGCGATCCGGGCGCAGCGCGCCGCGTCGTCTGCTGATACCCAGCCGCGGTGCACCCGGTAGCGGTTATCCCCGGTCAGGATTCCGTCGCCGGGCGGCGCGGGCGGGCCCGCGGGCTCGGTTTCGAGGTGCCGCAGCAGCTGCTGCCAGCTCGCGAAGCCGTGGTAGCGGGCCAGCACCAGCTGGGCCTGCGTCAGCGTGCACGAATCAGGGTCCACCGGGGCCGGGGAATGCTCGGCGGCCAGCGCCACCGCGGGCGGCCGCCCGGCCCGGATCGCGCGCTGGAGTTCACGCGCCCGCTTTCGCAGCTGCTCGATGCTGGGCAGTGGCGGCAGGGGGACAACGGACATCACCATCTCCTGACCAGACCTGCGGTCCGCTGATCAGGCCCGACATGGCCATGAGAGGGGGCGTCTCGCCGGAGCGCGTGCCTTGCGGTCGGGTGGACTCAGCCCTTCCCGCGGACCCGGAGGCGCCCCGAGCGCCTGACGAGACGCTACCACACCCAGGTACGCCAGCCCCGGTACCCGGATAACGCCGACCCGGCCGGCTACTTGTACGACCACACCTTGACGTACTTGACCGCCAGGCCGGCCGGCGAGCTGTCGGAGTTCTGCGGCGCGTTGCCGATGGTCGCCTGGACCTCCCCGTTGTCCGGGGTCACGCTGGTGGTGATGAGCAGGCTGAGCGGGGCGCCGGTGACGACGCCGCTGGACAGGCTGGTGAACAGCTTGGCGTCGTAGTAAACGGCGAAGAAGCCCTGGGTGTAGACCACGTCGACCACGTGCCAGCCCGGGGTCAGGTTGGGGCCTTCCGACGGCAGGGTCCCCTGCCGCGCGAAGCCGTCGGTGGACATCGACTGCTCGGCCCCGGCCGCGCCCCAGTGCCAGGCGGCCGCGTTGACCCCGGTCGCGGGCTCGGCCTCCACCGCGTCAAGCTCGCCGTCGGCGGGCCAGGCGGCCTGGTTAGTCAGCCAGAACGACGTCCAGTCGGCGATGGTATTCGGGTGACCCGGGAGCGGCGGGAAGTAGACCTCGGCCTCGATCACCGCCGACGAGTAGGCTTGCGGGCTGATCAGCCCGACGCAGCTACCGGGCGAGCCGGTGGTGGTCAGCACGGTGTCGTCGCTGCGGTCATCGTAGACCGAGCCGTCCGCTTTCGCCCAGTCGGCCTGGGTGCAGAACGACTGGGTCTGGTTCCAGGCGGCGAGGGCGGCGCCGGTGGTGTTGCTCAGCACCTGCCCGGCGTACTTGGCGCCGGCCACCGGCGGCGAGCTGACGTCGGCGGGCAGGTTCGGCTTAGCACTGGCGCTGGCGGCCGCGCCGACCGAAGCCTGGGCAGTGGCGACGCCCACCACGGACTGCGCCTGAGCGGCGGCGGAGACCGACGGGGGCGGCGGGATGACGACGGTCGTCGAGGCCGGCCCGGGGCCGCCCTGGACTCCGAGGAAGACGGCGGTACCCGCCAGCGCCAGCAGCGCCGCGTACACCCCGGCCCGGGTCCGGCCCGGGCGCGCCCGCCACCAGGCCAGCCCCCGCGCCCGGCGTGCCCGCGCGCGCGGCGGGTGCTCCGGCGGCAGTGACCCCGGGAACTGCGCCTCAGGGAATTGGGGCACCAGCAGTTCCGGGATCGTCGGCTCGGCTCCCGCGAGATCGGGGAAGCGGCTGTGTGGTAGCGGCAATTCCGTCCTGTTCTGCCCCGGAGTGGTGGCCCCGCGCAGGTCACTTTAGCGGAATCGTTGCCGCCCGTCCGGCAAGCTCAGCTCAGGTCATACCACTTATTAGGGATCTGGCCTGCCCCCGTTCTCGCCCGGCCGCCGGGCCGCCACTAGCCTGGCCCCATGGCTGCGCTGCACCGGCAGGTACCCGAGGACGAGTCAGGCACCGAGCTGGACATCAACCCGGTTTACTTCCGCGAGAAGAGCTGCGAGATCCCCCGGTTCCGGCTACCCGAGCAGGGGGTACTGCCGCGGACGGCACTGCAGGTGGTGCGGGACGAGCTGATCCTCGACGGCAACGCCCGGCTGAACCTGGCGACGTTCGTCACCACCTGGATGGAGCCAGAGGCCGAGCTGCTGATGGCCGAGTGCTCGCCCAAGAACATGATCGACAAGGACGAGTACCCGCAGACCGCCGAGCTGGAGCGGCGCTGCGTGAACATCATCGGCCACCTGTGGAACGCCCCCCACGAGGTAGCGGTCGGCTGCTCCACCACCGGGTCGAGCGAGGCCTGCATGCTGGGCGGGATGGCGCTGCTGTGGCGGTGGCGCGCCCGGCGCAGTGCTGTCGGCCAAAACAGTGCCGCGGGCAAGGACACCGCCCGGCCCAACCTGGTGATGGGCAGCAACGTGCAGGTCTGCTGGGAGAAGTTCTGCCGCTACTGGGACGTGGAGCCGAAGTACGTGCCGATGGAACCGGGGCGCTACCACCTGGGGGTTCCCGAGGCGGTCGCCCTGTGCGACGAGAACACGATCGGCGTGGTGGCGATCATGGGGTCGACCATGGACGGATCGTATGAGCCGGTGGCCGAGCTGGCGGCCGCCCTCGACGCCCTCGCGGTCAGCCCGGACGGCCCGGACGTGCCGATCCACGTGGACGCCGCCTCGGGCGGGTTCGTGGCGCCGTTCCTGCAGCCGGAGATCGAATGGGACTTCCGGCTCCGGCGGGTCGCCTCGATCAACGCCTCCGGGCACAAGTACGGCCTGGTCTACCCGGGCGTCGGCTGGATCATCTGGCGCGACCAGGAGCACCTGCCCGAGGAGCTGGTGTTCAAGGTGAACTACCTGGGCGGCGAGATGCCGACGTTCGCGCTGAACTTCTCCCGGCCCGGCGCCCAGGTCGCCGCGCAGTACTACAACTTCCTGCGGCTCGGCTGGGAGGGCTACCGCCACGTGCAGCAGACCGCGCAGGACATCGCCCGCTACCTGGCGGGCGAGATCAGCCGGCTGGGGCCGTTCGAGCTGCTGACCGACGGGACCGAGCTGCCGGTGTTCGCGTTCCGGCTGCGCGACGACGTCGACAAGTACTCGGTCTTCGACATCTCCGAGCGGCTGCGGATGCGCGGCTGGCAGGTGCCCGCGTACACGTTCCCGGCGAACCTGACCGACATGGCGGTGATGCGGATCGTGATCCGCAACGGCTTCTCGATGGACCTGGCGAACCTGCTGCTGGCTGACTTCCGGACGCACCTGGAGATCCTGGAGCACAACCCGCAGACCCAGCTTCCGCCCGAGCTGCAGAAGAAGCGGGAGTCGTTCGCCCACTGACCGCCCGCGCCGTCCGCGCCGTCCGCGCCGGGCGGTGCCGTGCGTGCCGCCGGCCAGGGCCAGCCGCACCCGTTCGGACGCTTCGGCGCCCTTAACCAGACCTGAAGGGAACCGTTGCCTGGCCGCGGTGCTGGTAGTGAGATCCTTGGTCCGGCATCAGGACCAAGGGGGACAGATGACGGAAACCGACACCCGCAGCGGAGCGCTCGGCGGCCAGCTCGGCTCGAGCACGGCGCGGGACACCACCTTCCACGGCAGCGACCCGGACACGGTGGCGGCCGACTCCATCTGCCATGACACCCCGACCCGGTGCCAGGCCCGGACCCGGGTCTACCGGGACGGGCTGCTGGTCGCCGCGGGCTTCCCGGTCGAGCTGATCAGCGACCACCTGGCCGACGGCCCGGCCACCGTCTGGCTCGACCTGCGCGATCCCGACCGGGCCGACCTGGCGGTGCTGCAGGAAGAATTCGGGCTGCACCCGCTGGCGATCGAGGACGCGCTGCACGACCGGGAGCGCCCGAAGATCGACCGTTACCACACCCACCTGTTCATGACCGCCTACAGCGCCCGGCTGGATGAGGTCAGCGGCGAGCTGGCCACCAGCGAGATCTCTGCCTTCGTGCTGCCGCACGCGCTGATCACCATCCGCAAGGACGACGGCCTCGACATCGGCAAGGTGGTCGACCACTGGGACGCCAACCCCGACCTGGCCAAGCACGGGGTCGGCTTCCTGGTGCACGGGCTGCTCGACTTCATCGTCGACGGCCACTTTGAGGCGGTCCAGTCGCTCGACGACGCGGTGGAGGGCCTGGAGGACGACCTGTTCTCGCCGACCGCGGGCAAGGACATCCAGGTCCAGCGCCGCTCGTTCGAGCTGCGCAAGTCGCTGGTGGTGCTGCGCCGGGTGGTGCTGCCGATGCGCGAGGTGCTGAACACCCTGATGCGCCGCGACCTGCACCACCTCGACGAGGACCTGATTCCCTACTTCCAGGACGTCTACGACCACGTGCTGCGGGCGACTGAGTGGACCGAGTCGCTGCGCGACCTGGTCACCACCATCCTGGAGACCAACCTCACCATCCAGGGCAACCGGATGAACGTCATCAGCAAGAAGGTCACCGGCTGGGCCGCGATCGTGGCGGTGCCGACGTTCATCACCGGCTTCTACGGGATGAACGTGCCCTACCCCGCCTTCGGCCAGCACGTCGGCTTCCTCGTCGCCATGGCCGTCATGGTCGTCTCCGGCGTGGTGCTGTACTGGCTCTTCCGCCGCAACGACTGGCTGTAGGCGCTACCGCAGCGACTGGTTGTCCCTGTTGCGCTGCTGCTCGAAGTACTCAAGCCGCCGCTTGATCTCCCGGTCGGTCCGGATCTCGTCCTCGTTCGGGGTCATGCTGACCGCCAGCGTCAGCAGGAAGGTGGCCAGGGCGATCACCGCCAGCAGGGGAATGAGGAAGCTAGCGGCGGTCGCGCCCGACACCGACGCCGCGTTGGCCGACATCGACTGCATGCTGCCGGTCACCTTCAGCGCCGCCATGCCGGTGTAGTGCATGCCGGTCACCGCGATACCCATGATCAGGGCCGCCCCGGCCGTGGCGAGCACCCCGCGGACCCAGGTGCCGATCCACAGCGCCGTGGTGCCCGCCACGCAGGCGATCAGCACCGAGACGATCACCAGCGGCAGGTTGTAGGTCATCGAGCCCGGCATCGACATGGCGGCCATGCCCAGGTAGTGCATGCCGGCCACGCCGACACCGATGATCACGCCGCCGCCCACCAGCCGGCTCCAGCCGCCCGCGCCGTAGCCGCCCGGGCCGAACCCGACGATGAACAGGCCGACTCCCACCACCGCCACCGCCAGCAGCATCGACGCCACCGTCAGGGGCACGTTGTAGAGCAGCGGCTCGCCCGGCAGGGAGAAGCCGAGCATCGCGATGAAGTGCATCGCCCAGATGCCGACGGCGCCGATGGCGACCGCGGCCAGGATCAGCCAGCGGGCCCGGGCGGCGCCCTCGTAGGCGCGGGCCAGGATCACGCAGCGCAGGCCCAGGAAGGCGCCCAGGCATGACATCGCGTAGCCGAGCACCGGGTTCAGCAGGCCGTAGGAGAAGTTATGGACGGTAGCCACGGGATTGCCCCCCTCGTGACAGCGCGGTCGCAGCGTCCTTGCTGACTTCAGGCGTCCACCCCCTCGGCAGCGCCCCCCCGCACTGAAGTGTCCAGGCATCCTCGCAGCTCATATTGGGTCATGACGATATGCGAGACATGAATGTTACAAGGATGCTTAAAGGGACATCCGGTACCTCTACCGGTCACGACAGGCAGATGACCGTCCGTAATCAATCTGACTCTCCGTAAGCAAGTCGCAGCCGCCCCGGAACTCTAGATGTCGTTGAGCATGGCGGACAGGATCTTCCTGGTCCGGTCAGGCGACGTGCCCGCGACCGAGAGGCGTTCCAGCACCCCCGCATAGCGGGCAACCTCCTCCGGCTTGTCTACGTAGTTCGCACCGGTGAGGTACTCCACGTAGACCACGTCCGGCCGGTCGAGTTCCGGGAACCGCATGACGGTGAATGCCCCGCCATCGGGCGCGTGACCGCCGTACCGAAACGGCATTATCTGCAGGGTGACGTTAGGCAGGTCGACTAGGTCGATGAGGTGCTCAACCTGGCCGACGTGCACCGTCCGGCCGCCCGTCGGGCGACGCAGGGCTGCCTCGTCCACGATCACCCAGTACCTTGGCGGATTGGCGCCGAGCAGCAGCTCCTGCCGGCTCATGCGCACCGCTACCAGGCGCTCCACCTCGCCCTGGTCCAGGCCACTGGCTCCCTGCAGGATGATGGCGCGAGCGTAGTCCTCGGTCTGCAACAGCGCGGGCACACACGTAACTTCATAGGCACGGATAACCTGCGCGGCTTCTTCGAGCTCACGTAGTTCGCGGTCACGAGCAACGGCAGATGACCTTGCCGACTCCCCCGCTCGTGCACCCTGGTCCTCATCCGCGAGAGCCGCTCCCGCGCGGTCGAGCAGTGCCTCGAGTTCCCGGCACCGCTCCTCGGCTGCGGACGTCCGCCGCTGCGCGGACACCAGTTGCGCTTTAAGGGCGCTGACCTGCGCACACAAGTCGTCCACGGCCTGCTGGAGGTTCCCCCGGTGTTCCCGCTCTTCCTCAAGGAGCCCCTCCGTGCGAGCCCAGGCCGACCTGAGCTGCCTGCCCTCAAGCTCAAGCTTGTAGATCGCATCGTTCCGGCTGGCGATCGCTTCCTCCAGCACGGCGACGCAGATCTCGGATTGTCGCTTCTCCTGGGCAGCCGTCTGGAGCAGGTCAGTGAGCCGCTGCACCTCGTACCGGGCCGGCTTGTGCGCTCGCAAGGCGACCAGGAACTGCTCGTGCACGAGGTCATAAACCTGCTCTGTCACCAGGGATCCGCGCGCTTCATAGACAGCTTTAAATAGGGCGTCGATAAAAGCGGGCGGCGGGATCCGCTGCCCGCTCAGGTACCGTGACACAGCCCCAGGGTCGGAATGCAGCATCGCGGCCAGCCGGTTAAGAGACATGCCGAGCGCCCCGAACAGAACGCGCAGCGTCCCAGCAAGAACCTTCAACTCAGCGGGCACATCGTCCGGTATCGGGCTTAGCAACTGCGCCGCCGAGACCTGGGACAGCGCCGTAAGCTGCGCAAGCCCGCCGCGAGGGCCCACTTGCGCCGGCTCCGCTTCCAGACCGGGCCTGGGCACTTTTCTAAGGGTCTCGCCTGGCATGCCGTGAGTCTACGATTGCGGCCCTGCGATTTCCGGCCCTTGCGGGCCAGCAGCATTGCCGTTATTCCGCAACACCCATTGCGGCTCACGCAGCAGGCCGCTAATTTGCGACGCTACCGGCCACCGAAGCACAAATTAAAGGCATCAGGAGGCAAGCGGTGACCGCGCCAGAATCAGGACCCGCCAGGCCAGCGCGTGCCCGAGAGCGGGTGACCGGCCCCGCCATAGCCGCAGGCGCCATAGCCGGCCGGTGCACCGGGGGACACCTGCCGCTGCTGACCATTGAGATCTTCGCCGCCGGGACCATCACCATAGCGCTGCTGGCAGGCGCCTGCCTGGTAGCAGTCGCCGTCTTCGGCAGCACCCGGTCCAGCGACCGCGTCTTCCGCCTGCTCCACTGGTTCAAGCCTCCAGGGACTCGGGCAGCACCTGGCCGCCGTCCACCACCAGGGTCTGCCCGGTGATGTAGCCCGCCTCCTCAGTCGCGAAGAACAGCGCCGCGTGACCGATCTCCTCGACCGCCCCCAGCCGGCCAAGCGGGATCGCCGCCGTCATCCCGCCCAGGTAGTCCTCCCCCATCCCGGCCAGCCCCTCGGTCATGATGTTGCCCGGCAGCACCGCGTTGACGGTGATGCCGTCCCGCGCCAGCTCGATCGCGGCCGTGCGCATGAACCCGAGCTGCCCCGCCTTGCTCGCGCCGTAGTGCGTCCAGCCCGGGTACCCGGTGATCGGCCCGGTGATCGAGCTGGTGAGGATGACCCGGCCGCGGCCGGAGGCCCGCAGCAGCGGCAGGCAGGCCTGCACGCTGAGGATGGTGCCCTTCAGGTTGACGCCGAGCACCTGGTCGATGTCCTCCTCGGTCAGCTCGGCCAGCGGCGCGTCGGGAAAGATGCCGGCGTTCGCGCACAGCACGTCGAGCCCGCCCAGCCGGTCGGCCGCCGCCCGCGCGGCGGCCTCGCAGTCGGCCTTGCGGGCCACGTCGGCGACCACGTAGCCGGCCGCCCCGGCCTCCGCCGCCGCCTGCCGCGCGGTCTCCTCGTCCCGGCCGGTGATCAGCACCCGCGCCCCCGCCCCGGCGAACACCGCCGCGATGCCCTTGCCGATGCCCCGGGTTCCCCCGGTGACCAGCACCGCCCGCCCGGCCATAGAAGTGAACAACGCTTCCCGCTCCCCTTCCGGTTACGAATTCCCTTTTATCGTTTCCGCCACGTTAATTCGATTTACGGCTATTGCCCCGTGATTGTCGCCGTTGTTATGTTCCCCGCGCAAGCCCTCTCACCTGGAAGGAACGGCCTGTGGCACAGACCGAGCCAGCGATACCGACAACGCCCTCAGAGGACTTCGACGTCTCCGCCCAGGGAGACGTCGCCAAGCTCAAGAAGGGCGCGATCGGCCTCGGCGGCGTGCTCTTCCTCACCGTGACCGGGTCCGCGCCGATCACCGCCATGCTGCTCAACACCCCGATCGTGGTCGGCTCGGGCGAGGGCATCGGCACGCCCGCCGCGTTCATCGTCGCGACCGTGGTGCTGACCATCTTCTCCGTCGGCTACGTCGCCATGTCCCGCAAGAAGACGACCGCGGGCGGCTTCTACTCCTACATCAGCCACGGCCTGGGCCGCGAGATCGGCTTCGGGGCCGGCTTCGGCTCGCTGGTCGCCTACGGCGTGTTCGAAGCCTCGCTGGCAGGCGGGTTCGCCTACTTCCTCAACCTCAAGCTCGCGTCATTCGGGGTCAACATCGGCTGGGCCTGGCTCGCGCTCGGCATGGTCGTCCTCATCGGCGTGCTCACTTACTTCGACGTGTCCTTCTCGGCCAAGATCCTCGCGATCGGCCTCATCACCGAGGTGCTGATCCTGCTCCTGTTCGACGGCATGCTGCTGGCCAAGGGGCACATCTACTGGACCGCGCTCAACCCGGTCAACGCGTTCAAGGCGTTCCCCGCCACCGGCAAGCTGGCCGCGGGCGCGGTCGGCGTCGGGCTGTTCTTCGCGTTCTGGTCCTGGGTCGGCTTCGAGATGGCGCCCAACTACGGCGAGGAGTCGCGCGACCCCAAGAAGAACGTCGGCCGGGCGATGTACATATCCGTGCTGGGCCTTGGCGCTTTTTACACCCTCACCTCGTGGGCGTCGCTGGCCGGCTACCCGTCCGCCAACGCCGCCGTCGCCTCGGCTCAGGGCGACCCGGCCAACTTCTTCTTCTCCACCTCCACCCAGTACGCGGGTCACTGGGTCACCTCGGTGATGAGCTACCTGATCATCACCGGCTCGTTCGCCTGCGGCATGGCCTTCCACAACACCACCGCCCGGTACGCCTACTCCCTCGGCCGGGAGGGGATGCTGCCGCCGATCCTCGGCAAGACCCACCCCAAGTGGCAGTCACCCCACATCGCCTCGATCGCCACCTCGGTCCTCTCACTGATCATCATCGGGCTGTTCGCCATCTTCATCGGCACCAACGACCCCTCCTCGCAGGCCTACGGGCAGCTGTACGGCCTGATGGCGGTGATGGGCGTGATCATCATCCTGTCCGTCCAGGCGCTTGTCTCCCTGGCGGTGCTGGTCTACTACCTGCGCTTCCACCGCGACGAGGTCCACTGGTGGACGACCCTGCTCGCCCCGGTGCTGGCCTTCGTCAGCCAGGGCTACGTGGTCTACCTGTTGTTCGAGAACCTCAACTTCCTCGGGGCCGGCACCTACGGGTACGCCAAGCTGTTCGGCCCGATCGACGCGGCGGTGGTACTACTCGGCATCGGGCTCGCCTTCTACTACAAGCGCTACAAGCCGGAGACCTTCGACAAGGTAGGACGGCTGATCAACGAAGGCCTGTAGCCGCCCGGCGAGCGGGCGGTGGCCGCGTAGTCGTGGCAGCCACCGCCCGCGGGCCGATGCCGTCAACCTAACTGCCGACGAGCCGCGCGAACAGTCAGATTCCCAAAGGCAGTGGTATTATTTCGGAACTTTTTGGCAGTGTGGAAATAATTAGGTGGCATGGCACCAAATTATTTCCACGCTGAGCCACTGACCTGCAGCTACGTGACCAGAGTGGCGGCGGTGACACCGCCCCGTGTGTCGCCCGCGAGCCGGGCCAGGCGGGTGACCCTCCGCCCGAGAAGGCCGCTGCCCCCGATCACGAGCAGCTTCACCTGGGCAGGGTAGTGCCGTCAGCCGTCCAGCCGGTCCTGCAGGGAGGTACCGCCGGTACCGGTAAGAGCAGGCACTCCCGCAGGCGTGCCCACGCGCGTTGACTGGTCCGTATGAACGTGGCCACTTGGACAGCAGGCAGTCCGCACATCGATCGCGTCACTAGGCTGCCGGTACGGCGGGTGACCGCCTTCTCGACCCTGCCTGCATTCTTCACTCCTGGTTGCCTCAACGACGAGAAGGACACGACATGGAGAAGAACCCAAGCACCGCCACGGTGAAGACCCCGTCGTCGAACTTCGCCGGCGACGTGTGGCTGAACCCGGTGTTCGGCGGCGATGGCGTCTCGCAGCTGACCTGCGGCCTGGTCCGGTTCACCCCGGGCGCGCGCACCAACTGGCACAGCCACGTCAACGGGCAGCTGCTGGTGTGCACGGACGGCGTCGGGCTGGTCGGCACCCGGGACGGGAAGACGGTCGTGCTGCGGGCCGGGGAGAGCGTGTGGACCCCGGCGGGCGAGGAGCATTTCCACGGCGGCACCGCCGAGAACATGATGTGCCATTACGCGATCCTGGACGCCGCCGGCGACGGCGAGGCCACGACCTGGCTCGAGCCGGTCACCGACCAGCAGTACGCGGCCGCGCACCGCACGGCGGGGGTGTGACCCGTCCGCAGACCACAGCAAGCACCGGAGGAGTATCACCATGGCACGTGAAGTACCAGATATCGCGCTGAACAACGGCGTCGAGCTGCCCTCGATCGGCTTCGGCGTCTTCCAGACGCCGCCGGACGAGACCCGCAGCGCGGTCGCGGCCGCGCTCGACGCCGGCTACCGGCATATCGACACCGCTGCCGCGTACGGCAACGAGCGCGAGGTCGGCGAGGCGGTGCACGCGTCGAAGGGCGGCCGCGCCGCGGTCTTCCTCGAGACCAAGGTCTGGATCAGCGACTACGGGTACGACGAGACTCTGCACGCCTTCGACAAGAGCGCCGGCAAGCTCGGCGTCGACCAGATCGACCTGCTGATCTTGCACCAGGCGCTGCCGTCCGACTTCGGGAAGACGCTCGCGGCTTACCAGGCGCTGGAGACGCTGCTTAAGAACGGCAAGGTCCGCGCCATCGGCGTCAGCAACTTCATGGTCGGGCACCTCACCAGCCTGCTGGCCAAGGCCGAGGTCGTCCCCGCCGTCAACCAGGTCGAGCTGCACCCCTACTTCCAGCAGCCCGAGGTGCAGGCGTTCAACGCCGAGCACGGCATCGTGACCCAGGCCTGGTCACCGATCGGCGGCATCACCTTCTACCGCGACAGCGGGCACACCAGCACCCTGGACGACCCGACCATCGTCAAGATCGCCGGGTCCCACGGCAAGAGCCCCGCGCAGGTCATGCTGCGCTGGCACCTGCAGGAGGGACGCTCGGTCATCCCGAAGTCAACCAAGCCCGGCCGCATCGCCGAGAACCTCGACGTGCTCGACTTCGAGCTCACCCCGGGCGAGGTCGCGGCCATCGACGGGCTCGATACCGGCAAGCGCGGCGGTCCCGAGCCGGACGCCATCACCCTGGAAAAATTCGGCCGGCCGATCCCTGAGGCCTGACCCCGGTGACCAAGCCGCCCGGTCACGTGCGCCAGGTTGACGCATGACGAGCGCGCGGCTGGGCTAGCAGGCGGGCTCGCGCCAGATGTCCATGGGGACATACCGCTGTGCCCGGCCGCTGCCGTCCAGTACCTGCCCCATCAGCTTGAGGTGGCGCAGGGTGAGCATGCGGTCGTTGACCCGGACGTCCGGGACGCGCGCCATGATCTCGGCTTCCAGGGGGCTCAGTTCGCTCATCGACCTGAGCCAGACGGTGACCACGAGGTTGCTGCTGCCGATCACCGCGGCGCACATCCTGGTCTGCGGCAGCCCGGACAGCTCGGCGGCGGTCCGGGCCAGCCGGGCTGACGGCACGCTGATCCACAGCGTCGCCTCGACCGGGAAGCCGGCCGTGGTGTGGGGCACCTCGCACCGGAAGGAGAGTGCCCCGCTGCCCAGGTGCCGGTGCAGCCGCCGCCGCACGGTGCTGATACTGAGCTGGGTGCGGTCGGCCAGGTCCTCCAGTGATGCCCGGCCGTGGCCGCTGAGTGCGACGATCAGCTCGCGGTCGCCTGGTGAGATCATCGGCGCGCTCACCCCGGGGTCGGGCCGCCAGTCGCTGAGCGCACGCTGCTGGCGCGGATCGAGCGACCGCAGCCGCCACCGGCTGCCCTCGGTGAACATCTCCGTGGCCACCGAGACCCGCACGGTGATCACGCCGGGAACCCGGTTCAGCCGGTCAAGCACATAGCGCGACAGCATCCGCAGGCTCGACATCCAGACGCCTAGCAGCAGGTCGGAAGTGCCGACGGTGTGCGAGATGGTCACCGTGTGCGGGTCGTCGAGTAGCGCGTCGGCGACCCCCTGGACGCTTCCGGCCACGCACCCGAGGGTGACCAGGACGTACGGCATGTCCCGCACCTGGGTCAGGGAACAGTAGCCGGTCATCCAGGCATGGCCCTCGCCGCTGAGCCGCTCCCAGCGCCTCGCGGCCGTTACCGGGCTGATCCCGAGCACCTCGCCGATCAGGCTCCACGGGGCGCGAGGCGCGATCTGCAGCGCGTTGACCAGCGAGTAGTCCAGCTCGTCAAGCTGAACGGTTTCCTGCATCGCGCCTCCACCGAATGACCGATTCCTCCACCTGCGCCGCTGAACGGGGGTTGCGACTTATCGTCCCTCTTAAATCGCACGGCGAGCAATATCGCCGCATTATCCGGAGGTTAATTCCGCATGTCCGGCAGCCTCTCTTCGCCCAGTGTCAGCGGCGAGCCGCCAATGACCGTCGCCGCACGGCTCGACCGCATGCCGATCACCCGCTTGCACGTCATTGTGGTGGTCTGCGTCGGGCTCGGCATTTTCTTCGACACCTACGAGGTACTGCTCGCAGGCACCCTCTCGACGACGCTGGAAAAGCAGTTCCAGCTCACCGAGAACTCGGTGAAGGCGGTGCTGGCAAGCGCCTTCGTCGGGCAGTTCCTTGGCGCCATCCTGCTCGGGCGGGTGGCGGACCGTTTCGGGCGGCGCCGGATGTTCCTGGTCAACCTGGCGGTCTACTCGGTCTTCTCGCTTGTCGGCGGCCTGTCGCCGAATGCGTGGCTGCTGATAGTCGCGAGGTTCCTGGTCGGCGTCGGACTGGGCGCGGAACTCGCGCTGGCCGACACGTACCTGTCGGACCTGATGCCAGCCAGGGCGCGCGGCCGCCTTATCTCCTACGCCTACACGATCGGCTTCCTCGGCGTCCCGGCGGCCGGCTTCCTGGCCCGCTGGCTGGTGCCGCTGGCACCGCTCGGCGTCGCCGGGTGGCGGTGGCTGTTCTTCATCGGCGCGCTCGGCGCGCTCGTGGTGTGGGCGCTGCGCCTGTTCCTGCCTGAGTCCCCGCGGTGGCTGGAGTCGGTTGGGCGGGGCGCGGCCGCCGACGCCGCGATGACGGCCTGGGAAGACAGCGCGCGACGGGCGGGCCAGGTGCTGCCGGAACCGTCCCCGGTGCCCGTCGCACCGCAGCAGCGGGCGGCGGCGCGGCTGATATTCTCCCGCGAGTACCTGCCACGGACGGTGATGGCCTGGCTGATGAGCGTGGGATCGGCCTTCGGGTACTACGGCTTCGGCACCATCGCGGTGCTCGTGCTGGCGAGCAAGGGGTACTCGATCCTCAGCTCCCTCACCTTCATCTCCCTTTCGTACATCGGCTACCCGGTCGGCTCCCTGCTGTCGCTGCCCATCATGGAGCGAGTCGAGCGGAGGCTGCTGCTCGCGATCACGGCGGCGGGAATGGCGGTGGCCGGCCTGCTCTACGGCTACGCCGGCAACCCGACCGAGGTCGTGCTCTGGGGATTCGTCTTCACCCTCATCAGCAACATCTTCTCCAACGCCTACCACGTCTACCTCGGCGAGCTCTACCCGACCGCCCTGCGGGCGACGGGCGCGGGCACGGGCTACTCGATCAGCCGGATCGTCACCGCGGCGCTGCCCTACATCCTGATCCCCGCCCTGGACGATGCCGGCTCTGGCCTCGTCTTCGGCATCGTGGCCGCCGCCCTCGCCGTCCTCATCGCCGACGTCATGGCGCTGGGGCCGCGCACGACCGGGCGGACACTGGAGTCGCTCACGCCACCGGACGGCGCCGCCGCCGCGGCGGCGCCCGCCGGGCAAGCCACCATGAAAACCACCACCTGAGAAGGGGAAGAGGAACATGTCGGTCTTCGGGCTGAGCGCTTTCGCTGATCACGAGCAAGTCGTGCACACCTGGGACCGGGCGACGGGGCTGCGGGCGATCATCGCCGTCCACAGCACCGTCCGCGGGCCGGCCATCGGCGGCCTCCGCATCCGCCGGTACGACGACGAGCAGGCCGCGCTGACCGACGTGCTGCGGCTGTCGGAGGGCATGACGTTCAAGGCGGCCGTGGCCGGCGTCCCGTTCGGCGGCGGCAAGATGGTGGTGATCGCCGACCCGCAGCGCGACAAGACCCCCGCGCTGCTGCACGCGGCCGGGCTCGCGATCGAGCGACTCGGCGGCCGCTACGTCACCGGCGAGGACGTCGGCAGCACGGTGGCCGACATGGCGGAACTGCTGTCCGTCACCAGCTACGTCATGGGCGCGCCGGAGGAGGCAGGCGGCAGCGGCGACCCGTCACCGAGCACCGCCCTCGGCTGCTTCTGCGGCATCACCGCCGCCGTCCGGCACCGGCTCGGCCGGCCGGATGTCAGCGGCCTGCGGGTCGCCGTCCAGGGGCTTGGCAACGTCGGCTGGAACCTGTGCCAGCTACTGGCCGAGGGCGGCGCCGAGCTCGTCGTGAGCGATGTCCGCGGCAACCTGGTCGCCGCCGCGGAGCGGGAGTTCGGGGCCGCCGGGGTCGAGCCGGACGCGATCTACGGGGCGAAGGCCGATGTCTTCGCCCCGTGCGCGCTCGGCGCGGTCGTCAACGACGACACGCTGCCGCTGCTGACCGCTCCTGTCATCGCCGGCGGTGCCAACAACCAGCTCGCCGACGAGGAACGGCACGGTCAGCTACTGCGGGACCGCGGCGTCCTGTACGCGCCCGATTACGTCATCAACGCCGGCGGCATGATCCAGTTCGCCGTGGAGCGCATCGCCGCCGGCCCGGGCCTCGACTGGGACGAGGTCGACCGCCGGGTCCGCGGCATCGGCGCGACGCTCAGCGACATCTTCGAGCAAGCCGACCAGTCCGGCATCCCGACCACCGCGGCCGCCCGGGAGATCGCTCGCCAGCGGCTCACCCGCCAGCCCGCGTAGCGGGACGGGCCGGGGCTGACATGAAGGTCACGGAAATCCTGGCGACGATCGTCGCCTTCAACACGGTCTCCCGCAACTCCAACTGCGCGCTGGTCGAGTGGACGGCGCGGTACCTGCGGGAAACCGGTGCCCGGGTCCGGGTGATCCCCGGCGACGGCGGCGAGAAGGCCAACCTTATTGCCAGCTTCGGCCCGGAAGCCGCGGGCGGCATCGTCTTTTCCGCCCACACCGACGTGGTTCCCGTCGACGGCCAGCGCTGGTCATCCGATCCGTTCCAGCTGACCGAACGAGGCGGGCGGCTCTACGGCCGCGGCACCTCAGACATGAAGGGCTTCATCGCCTGCTGCCTCGCGGCGGCCCCGATCTGGGGGCAGGCCCGGCTCGAGCGGCCCATTCACCTGGCCTTCAGCCATGACGAGGAGTCCGACTGCCACGGGGTGCCCGGGCTCGTCGACGAGCTGACGGCGACGGTGGCACCGCCAGCCGTCGTGGTGGTCGGCGAGCCGACCGGCATGCGCATCGCCGACCGGCACCGCGGCTTCCTGGGCTTCCGGACGACGTTCCACGGCCGTCCGGCGCATTCAAGTGACCCGGCCGCGGGCAGCAGCGCGATCTCAGCCGCGGCCAGGTTCGTCCGCCACTTCGACGACCCGGAGCGGAGCCGGGCCGACGGTCCCCGGCGCACCACGTACAACGTCGGGCTGATCAACGGCGGCACCAACATCAACATCGTGCCGGGACGGTGCGAGGTCACCTGGGAGATCAGGCCCGCCGCCGACGCCGATGTCGCGGCGCTGCGGCAGGCGGCCGGCGGGCTCGCCGACGAGGCGGCAGCGGCCGACGGCCGGGCGGGAGTGGCGGCGGAGACACAGGAGATCGTCTCGATCCTGCCGCTGCGCCCTACCCCGGGCAACCCGGCCGTGGAAGTGGCGCGTGAGCTCGGCGGGCTGCTGCCCCTGGCGGACCTGCCCTTCGGCACGGAGGCGGGATTCTTCCAGGCGGCGGGCATCCCGACGGTGATCTGCGGCCCCGGGTCGATCAGCCAGGCACATCAGCCCGATGAGTGGATCGCGGCCGGCCAGTTGCAGCACGGCTGCCGCTTCCTCACCGAGGCCGTCCGCTGGGCGCGCAGCCGGGCAGACCAGCTCCACGACACCTGAGCGGGCGCCGCGGTGCGGGCGGCCGAGCCGGCCGGGTTTCAGTATGCGGCCGGTGGTGCCTCGGCGGGGCCGAAGAGCCGCAGGCTGAGCAGCGACTTCGCCAGCCCGTCGGGCACCCAGGGGTCCCACCCGGTGAGTTCTCGCCAGCGGTCGAGGCGGTACTTCACCGTGTTCGGGTGCAGGTGGAGGACCCGCGCCCCGGCCGTCACGGAGTAGCCGTGCTGGGCGAAGGCGCGAACCGCCTCGGCCAGGTGCGGGTGGGCGGCGGCGACGTCGCCGCCGTGCTCGAGCAGCGGCGCGATCCGGCGTCGTTGCGGCGACAGGCAGGCCGCCAGCCAGTGCTCGGAGAACGACGACACGCCGCCGGCCGACGGCGCGACCGCCAGCGCCTGCTCAGCGTCCCCGACACTGAGCTCCGCGCCGTCCAGCCCCGGCCGGCGGAGGCCGATGCCGACCGGCGGGGCGGGCGAGAGCGCGCGCACCGAGCCGGCGACCCCGGCGGCGTCCGCGCCCTGGACGAGGATGACCGTGAACGCGCCCCGCGTGGCGCCGTGCACGCTGCCGGGCTGCGCGCTCAGCCGTCGCCTCAGCCGGTCCAGGCCCTCCTCCGGCCATCCGGAGGAGGGCGAGCAGACGGCCTGGAAGTCCCCTGCGGGGTCGAAACCGAGCGCGCGGGCAAGGAACACGGCCTCGTCGGACGTGGCTTCGCCCCGGCGGAGCACGTCAAGCAGCCGGTGCACCAGGCCGATCTGCACGGCCTGACGGGACCGGGTGGCCTCGGCGTGAGCATCCGCCGAGGCGCTGCTCACCAGCCAGACCCACGTCCAGACGAGGTTGACCAGGCGCACGAGCCGTTCGGTCAGGCCGCCGCCCTGCGACTGCGCGCGGGTCAGCAGCACGTTCCAGATCTCCTGGTACCCCACGTGGTAGGCGCCGATGACCGCCTCCACCGGCACCCCCTGGTAGGCCCGCTGGCGACCGAGCTCGCGCGCCGCCTCAGTTTGCTGCGGGGTGGGCGACTGCCGCGCCGCGAGGCCGGCCAGAAGTCCCCGGAACTGCTCGCGGACGTGGTATTCATGCTCTTCCCGCGGCACCGGGCCGTAGTCCGAGATTTCAGCGCGGATCCGTCCCACGATGTCGGGCACGAGGATCTCCAGGTCCTCCGCAACGGATCGGCACAGATCGACTTCGGTCCCCAATATCCCTCCCCGTGTAATCGACGATATGACGCGGCGGTTCTTCGCCGATCCGGCAATTCTCTTACTTCTCCGCAGCGTGTGTCACGGGGGAATGATCGCACTCGTCGGTGCCCCTCGTGACGCGCTCGAAACAGGACCGGCCGTCGCCGATACCGACCCGGCCGGGACCTTCAGTCCCGGGAAGGTGCTCGATCCCGCGCCCCGCCGGTGATGAGCACCGTGATCCCGATCATTCCGGCGGCGAAGATCAGCATCCCGGAGCGCAAGCCAGCGGCCAGTGACGACGTCCCGATGAGGGTGCCGAGCACCGAGACCCCGAGGACCGCGCCGATCTGACGGCCGGCGTTGAGGACCCCGCTCCCGGTACCGGACAGCTCGGGCGGGGTATTGGTGACGGCCAGCGAGACCGTCGGCGGCAGGGTGAGGCCGCTCCATAGCCCTTGCAGCCCCATCGCGATCCCGAGCAACCAGTACGGCGACGACGCGTGAGCGAACAGGACGAGCAGGCAGCCGGGAACGCCGAACACCGCGCCGACCACCACCGACCGGGCGAAACCGTAGCGGGCCACGATCCGGTTGGTGATCAGCATGGGGCTCAGCGCCGTGCAGCAGGTGAGCGGGAGGAGCTCAAGGCCGGCCGCCAGCGCCGTTATGTGGCGCACCTCCTGCAGGTACAGGGGGTAGACGAAGAGCGCGCCGAAGAAGACGAACTGGAACAGCACCCCGCCGCAGACCGCCGCGGTGAACGTCCGGTTGGCGAACAGCCGGGGCGGCAGCAGCGGGCTCGCGCCCCGCCGCTCTACCATCACGAACGCCACGGCCGCGACCAGCGCCGCCGCGATCGAGGCGACGATGGCGGCGGAGCCCCAGCCGAAGGACGGGCCCTCCACCAGCGCGAAGCTGAACGCGGCGAGGCCAGCCACCGCGAGGGCCTGGCCGGCCAGGTCGAGGCCGGTCGACGATCGGTGCCGGGGCACGTCCCTCAGGGTCCAGCGGACGATCAGGGCCGCGGCCACGCAGATCGGCACGTTGATGTCGAAGATGGCCCGCCAGCCGACGCCGTCGATGAGAATGCCCGCGAGCAACGGCCCGGTGGCCAGCGCCACGGCACCGGTGCTGGCCCAGATCGTGACCGCGCGGGCGCGCTTCACCTTGTCCGGGTACAGGTGCGGGATCAGGCCGAGCAGAGCGGGCAGCAGCAGCGCGCCGCACGCCCCCTGGCAGGCCCGCAGCGCGATCAGCGCCGACAGGCTCGGCGCCAGTCCGCAGCCCAGGGAGGTCACCGCGAAGCCCAGCGCCCCGAGCCGGAACGCCCGGTCGTTGCCGAGCCGGTCGCCGACGGCGCCGCCGGTGAGGATGAGCGCCGCCATCGCCAGCGTGTAGCCGTTGGCCACCCACACCAGGCCTGCCAGCGAGCCGTGGAGCGACGTGCGGATATGGGTCAGTGCGAGGTTGACGATGCTCGTGTCGATGAACACGATGAAGTTCCCGAGGCACACCGCGAAGAAGGCAAGCCCCCGGCGGTTCCGCCCCGGGCCGTCCACAGTGCGCGGCGCGCCGAGCCCGACCGCGTTCACGTTCATGGGCCCCCACTCTAAAAAGCCAGGCGGGACCGGAAACAGCCCGGCATCCACGAATAATCTCCGGACCGCCCTGTGGAATCCACAGGGGTCCGCGAATGTCACTTTCGGCGAAGCGCGGGTGTCTCTTCCGTCAGTTACGGACTGCCCCAGCGGATTTCTATCCTGGGCAGCGTGAGCGAGGTAAACGGGAACCTGATCCAGGGAATGTTCGCTGCCATCGACGCACGGGACTGGGACACCCTCCCGGCGTTCTTCCATTCCGATATCGTGTACGAGCGGCCCGGTTATGACTCCTTCGTCGGGTGCGACCGCGTGATGCGTTTCTACCGCGATGAGCGGGTGATCCGGCAGGGGGTCCACACGCTGGACGGAATCGTCGTCGAGAAAGGCCGGGCGGCCGCCTGGGGATCGATCGACGCCGTCCACGTGGACGGGACGCCGATCAAGCACAGCTTCGCGGACGTCTACCTGCTCGATCAGCAAACGATCAAGCTGCGCCGCAGTTATTTCTTCGTGGCCGCGGTCTGACCGCCGCAACGGCCGGCCAGCGGGCTCCCCCGCTGGCCGGCCAGGGGCAGCTCTGCCCGCCTGCGAGCTCCCGACGGTTCCCGGTGCCGCCGATGGCAACCGTCAGCGCGGCTCAAGCTCGATTCTGGCAAAGCAGGAGGATTCCGCCGGGCATTCCGCAGTGCACCACCTCTTTGACCGGGAAACCCGCTTCGTCGAGGGCACTGGTCCACTCCTCGGCCGAGAAGAGGAACTGCCGCATCATCGCGTGCACGTAGGTGAACTCCGGCGTGAAGTACTGGTCACCGATCGCCGGGGGCTGCACCTCGGCGATGAGGAGGGAGGCACCGACCGGAAGCTGCGCCGACATGGTCTTCAGGTAGTTCACCAGGGCGTCCCGGCCGCTCGCCAGGATCTCGTGCAGCAGGAAGAACGTCACCACCAGGTCGACGTCCTCAAGCCCCGGAATCTTGTCGAGCGCGCCGGCGTCGCCGACCTCGACCCGCATCCGGTCGCCCATCCCGAGCTCGTCGATGACCTTCTCCGCCTCTGCGCAGGCGGCCGGGCTCACGTCCACCCCGATTCCGCGGGCGCCGAATTTCCGGCACACCCCGGCCAGGAACCGCGCGTTCCCGCAGCCAAGGTCGAGTACGGTCGAGAAGGCGTGGCGCTCCAGCAGCTTCATGGCGTCCGGCACGACGTCGGACCGGCCGATGACCGCGGAGCCGTCGGCGACCCATCGCCCGTCGCGCGGGAAGTCGACACCGTAGCGTTTCGTGCCCGTGAGGAAGGA
>Ga0265338_10001770_pt1 | contig 34055 bp, 38 predicted proteins | sample 42126metaG_FD_193579 | JGI IMG/M metagenome (GOLD analysis project Ga0265338, IMG submission 193579) | Rhizosphere microbial communities from Carex aquatilis grown in University of Washington, Seatle, WA, United States - 4-21-26 metaG | ecosystem: Host-associated > Plants > Roots > Rhizosphere...
CCGCGACCGCCGCGGCGAGCTGCTCGCGTCGCTCGTCGGACATGCCCTCCAGCGTCGTGATCGACGCTCCCGCGACCTTGGCGAGCGAGAGGTTGCAGCTCACCACCGCCTTGCCGTCGACGAGCACCGTGCAACAGCCGCACTGGCCCGACGGCGCGCAGCCGTCCTTCGCCGAGCAGACCCCGAGCTCCTCCCGCAGCGCCGCGAGGAGGTGCGGGTGCGCATCCGAGACCGAGGTCTCGGAGCCGTTGAGCGTGAAGGTCACCACCACCGACTAGCGTCCTCGCCACCGACACGCGATGTCAACGCGGGACCATTGCATTCTCGTAAATTCGCCCGTCCCGGCCCGAAACCTGTGCCCGACCACGAGCCGCTCATCCTCGTCAACCCGGCCCGCGCCGAGAACGCGGACGCCGCGCGGTCACGAGCGCGTATCATCGAGCCGATCGCGGTGCACCGGAGACTTCCCGGATACGCACCGACGCCGGTGGTCGACGCGCCCGGCCTCGCCGAGCAGCTCGGGCTCGCCGCCGTCTCGGTCAAGAACGAGTCGAGCCGGCTCGGGCTGCCGTCGTTCAAGATCCTCGGCGCGTCGTGGGCCGTGTACCGGCTCCTGGTCGCGCGGCTGGGTCACGAGCCCGAATGGCGCGACCTCGCCGACCTCCGCGCCGCGTTCGCGCCACTCGGCGCGCTCCAGCTGGTCGCCGCGACCGATGGCAATCACGGGCGCGCGGTGGCGCACATGGCCCGGCAACTCGGCTACGGCTCCCGGATCTTCGTGCCGGCCGGAACCGCGGCGGCGCGCATCACCGGGATCGAGCACGAAGGTGCGCGCGTGACGGTCGTCGACGGCACCTACGACGACGCAGTGCAGGCATCGGCCGCGCTCGCGGCCGACACCGTGCTCGTGGTGTCGGACACGTCGTGGGACGGCTACACCGACGTGCCGCGCACGGTGATCGAGGGTTACAGCACGATCTTCGCCGAGCTCGACGAGCAGCTCGCGAGCGCGCCGCCCGACCTCGTGGTCGTCCCGATGGGCGTCGGTGCGCTCGCGGCCGCGGTCGTCGATCACTACGCGGCGAGCGCCGTGATCGTCGCCGTCGAGCCCCTCCGCGCCGCGTGCGGACTGCGCTCGGCCGAGGCCGGCCACCCCGTGCTCGTGCCCGGGCCGCACGATTCGATCATGGCCGGCCTCAACTGCGGCACGGTCTCGGTCGTGGCGTGGCCCGCCGTGTCGCGCGGCGTGGATCTCTTCGTCGCCGTCGACGACGCCGCCGCCGAACGCGCGATGCGCGACCTCGCCGGGATCAACGTGACCGCGGGCGAGACCGGCGCCGCGTCCCTCGCGGGACTACGCGCGGTCGTCGAAACGGGCGCGGTCGAACCCGCGGGGCGCCGGGCGTTGGTGTTGTGCACCGAAGGTGCGACTGACCCCGCCGCGTACGAGCGTATCGTGGGCCACGCGCCGCCGCGTGGGACCTCGCCCTGAGTCGGTTCAGGCGTCGCGATTGGCGGTCGCGACGACCGGCGCCTGCGACGACCACGGGAAGTTGATCCATCGCTCGGTCCGCGCCCACACGTACTCCGGCGTGATGATCGAGCGCGGCTTGTGGTACAAGACCGCGCAGCGCGCCTCCGCGACGTGCTCCGAGATCTCCTTGCGCACGAGCTCGAGCGTCTTGCCGGTGTCGGCGACGTCGTCGGCGATGAGCACTCGCATGCCGCGGATGTCGAGGAGGTCGAGCATCGGCGGCAACACCACGGGCACGTCGAGGCGCTCGTCGACACTCGTGTAGAACTCCACGTTCATCGCGAAGCAGTTCTTCACCGCCAACGCGTACGCGAGCGCTCCCGCAACCGTGAGCCCTCCCCGCGCGATCGCGAGCACGATGTCGGGTTGGAAGCCGTCGTTCGCGATCTCGGACGCGAGATCACGCGTCGCGACGCCGAACGTCTCCCACGTGAGTATCTCGCGGTCGGTGGTGAGGTCGGGCGCCGTCAGGTCGAGGGTGTCGTGCTCCGCCATGGGCTCACGGTAGCGAGGCACCGCCCGCCGCGCGCGGAGTGTCACACTGCAGGCATGGACGCCGCGAACGCCAAGATCTACATGGCCGGTCCGCTCGGATTCACCGAGGCCGGACGTCTCTACCACCAGACGGTGCTCGTGCCCGCAGTGCAGGCGGCCGGGCTCGAGCCCCTCGACCCGTGGGACGTCGACCCCGAGCTCCAAGCCGTGTTCGCGCTGCCCGTCGGGAGTCCGGAGCGCCGGACCCGGTTACCGGAGGTGAACCGGGCGATCGGTGCGCGCAACGCAAGGCTCATCGACGAGTGCACGGCCGTGCTGGCCGTGCTCGACGGCAACGACGTCGACAGCGGCACCGCGGCCGAGATCGGCTACGCCGCCGCCAAGCACAAGCCGGTCGTGGGTCTGCGGTGCGACCACCGCGTCACCGGCGACAACGAGGCGACGCTGGTGAACCTCCAGGTGGAGTGGTTCGTGATCGAGAGCGGCGGCAGCCTCGAGACCGACCCGCGCGCCGCGATCGCCGCCCTCGAGCGGCTCGCCGGCTCCCGCGCGCCGAGGCAATAGCGACCTCGGTGTCGCGTCCCGACCCGTAGGCTGGGCGCGTGGACGATCCGGTGTTGCAGACGGTTCCGCTCGGGTTCCAGTGGCCCACGATCGATCCGTTCCTGTTCTGCGTGCATCACCTCGACTCGTATCCGGAGGCCAACGAGCACATGGGCCCCGCCGCCTCGCTCGCCGGGCGCGAGATCGGCGCCGACTTCGCCGGCATCGACGGCTGGCGCATGTACCACGGCGCGTCGGTGCCGGGGTTTCCGCAGCACCCGCACCGCGGTTTCGAGACGGTCACGTTCGTGCGGCGCGGCTTCGTCGATCACTCCGACTCGCTCGGCGCGACTGCGCGCTTCGGGCGCGGCGACGTGCAGTGGCTCACCGCCGGGCGCGGTGTGGTGCACTCCGAGATGTTCCCGCTCCTCGACACCGAGCACGCGAACCCGTGCGAGCTGTTCCAGATCTGGTTGAACCTCCCGGCGGCCGACAAGATGGTCGACCCGTACTTCACGATGTTGTGGAACGAAGACCTGCCCCGCCACACGGTGACCGACGACGGTGGTCGCCGCACGGAGATCACGATCATCGCGGGTGAGCTCGCCGGGCTGCGCCCGCCGCCGCCCCCACCGGATTCGTGGGCGTCGCGCCCGGCGGCCGACGTCGCGATCTGGCATCTCGTGCTCGAACCCGACGCCCGCCTCGACCTGCCTGCCGCGCGCGGCGGCGAGACGGTGCGCACCCTCTACGTGTTCGAAGGCGCGGCGCGCGTCGCCGACCACGAGCTCGTCGCGCCCACCGGAGCGGTGCTGCGCGCCGACGACATCGTGACCCTCGCCGCCGGGGCCGGCGGCGCCGAGGCGCTCGTGCTCCAAGGCCGGCCGATCGGTGAACCGGTCGCGCAGCACGGACCGTTCGTGATGAACGACCGGGCCGGTATCGAACAGGCCTTCGCCGACTACCGCGAGACCGGCTTCGGAGGCTGGCCGTGGAGCGTCGACGATCCGGTACACGCACGCGACGCCGAGCGGTTCGCGAAACGGGCGGTCGGCGACACCGAGCTCCCCGATCGCGAGTCGCGGCCGCGCCCCGAGCGCGTGGTCAACCGGACCTGAGCGCCGTGTCGGGGTTCTCCGCCGTCGACGACGCCGACAACCCCGCACTGTTCGTCGAGTACCTCGACGCCACCGCCCGCGGGCTGGCGGCCATGAAGCACTACGTCGTGGCCGCCCACGAGGTCGGGGGCTCCGACCTCGTCCTCGACATCGGCTGCGGCGCCGGCCACGACCTCGAGCTCCTCGCATCCGCCGGTATCCGCAGCATCGGGATCGATCCGAGCCTCACGTTGCTCAACGCCGCCGGGGCGAAGCTGCAGCGCGCCGCGCCCCGCCCCGGGCTCGTGCTGGCCGGAGGCGAAGCCGTGCCGCTCCGGTCGGCATCCGTGCGCGGGTGCCGGATCGAGCGGGTGCTCCAGCACGTCGCCGACCCGGCCGCCGTGCTGACGGAGGCGGTGCGCTGCCTTCGACCCGGCGGCCTCCTGACGGTGTTCGAGCCCGACTGGACCCAGCTGCAGATCCCGAGCGAGCAGTTCGGGCCCGACGCGACCTGGCTCGCGAACGTGAGACAGCCCCGGATCGGCAAGGCGCTGTGGGACCTCGTGGAACGCGCCGGCTGCCAGGTCGACGACCGGGTCGAGGAGCTCTCCGTGTGGACCAGCCTTGCGCTCGCCGAGCGACTCGTGTCCGTGTCGGCCGGCCTGCGGCGCCGGGTCGAGCAAGGCCACTTCACGCCCGATCACGCGCGGGCCTGGCTCGCGGAGCAGCAGGCCAAGGACCGCGAGGGCCGGTTCCGCGCGATCGTCGCGAAGGTGCTCATCGTCGCCCACAAGCTGTAACCCGCCTCCTCACACACCGCTCCGAGCGTTCCCACAGCATCGCGACGGCAACCGCGGGTGCGCGCCGTGTGAGCCGTTTGGCGCATTGCGCCCCCGCCGGGCATCGGCAAGTGTTGTTCTGTCGGTCGGAGACCGCGGGGGTGAACGATGGGGCTGGGTCGGGGGGATTCGACGCGCGGGCGCGCGCGCATCCTTCTGGCCGCGCTCTGCGCGTCGTCGTTCGTCGGCGCGCTCGTCGCGTGGGCGCCCGCACCTCCGGCGCCGGTCGCGATCCCGACCCGGTTGACTGCGGCCGTCGGCGCGCCGTTCGGTGACGGCACGCCCTATCCGGGCCCGCTCCCGCTCGCGTTGCCGCCCGAAGGTGGGATCATCCAGGCCGAGAACTTCAACCGCGGCCCCGCGCAGCAGGCGTTCCACGGGTGCACTCCCGGCGACCAGGGCACCGCCGCGTCGTACCGCTCCGATCCGCACGACATCGACATCTTCACGACCGCGTCGCCCGCCAACTTCTACATCCGGTCGTCGACACACCACACCTCGGGCGACCCGTTGCACAACTGCCCCACGCTGTCGTCGTACTTCAGCGACTACGTGAAGTACTCGTTCACGGTGAGCAGCTCCGGCTGGTACCACTTCGGGGCCGCGGCGCGGAACGGTCAGTTCGCGACCCGGGTCGACGACGTCAGCAAGGGCCTGTCGGCCGTCGCACCGAGCCCCTGGTCGAGCGTGACGCTCGTCCCCGCCGTGTACCTGAGCGCGGGACCGACCCACGTGCTCGACATCGAGATGCTCGGTTTCGGCACCGGTCTCGACGCGATCGTCGTCTCGCCCACGGCGGTCGACCGGCCGACCGCACGCGTCGTCTCGGCTCCGTTGACGGCGAACGAAGTCGTGGTCGCCGATGCCGTTGCGACCGACAAGCGTTTCGGCGCCGTCGCGAACAACACGCACGTCGACAACCGCACCCCGATCCAGTCGGCGCTCGACGCGGTCGGCTCCGAGGGCGGCGGCACCGTGTTCCTTCCGGGCGGCGTGTACACGGTCAGGGGTCCGCTCTCGATCCCGGCCAACACCACGCTGCGCGGCGACTGGAGCTCCGACCCGGGCGCGCGCGGGCAAACGATCCTGGCCGCCAACGTCCCGGTCGGTGCGATCGGCCGGCCCTTCCTCTCACTGGCGGGTTCGAACGCGGGGATCAGCCACCTCGCCGTGTGGTATCCCAGACAGAGCTTCACGCACCCGTTGCAGTTCCCGCCGACCATCCGATCGTTCGCGGTGTCGGTGACCGTCGCCGACGTCACGCTCTACAACTCGGATCAGGGCGTGTACTACCGCGAGGGAAGCACGTCGGACATCTCGACGCTCCAGGCGACGTGCCTCACCAACTGTCTCGTCGACGACAACGACATCGAGTACTCGTTCATCACGAACGTGACGGTCTCGAATCACATCTGGGAGTCGGCGCCGCCCTCGGTGAAGGGGAAGCCGACGACCGCCGAGGATCGCAGTGCACTCGACGAGTGGACCGCGCACCACCTCACGGCAATACACCTCTACCGCAATCACAACCTCACCGTCTACGGCGTGCACGTGGCCAACGCCCAGCACGGCATCGTGACGACACCGACGACGTGTGACCCGTCGTGCAGCACCTACGGCTCGTTCTCCAAGATCTCGGCCAGCCTCGACCGCGGCGGCAACCCGAAGGTCGCCGGCCCGGTGCCCGGAGTCAGCCGGATCATGGCCACCGACAAAGTCACGCAAGCTCGCGACATCAACTACCAGTTCGCACCCTCGCGGCTTCCCGCGCGCACCACTCCCGCCGACTTCTTCAACGTGCGCGCGGCGCCGTTCAACGCGCAGGCCGATGGGTTGACCGACGACACCGGGCCGATCCAGACCGCGTTGAACGTCGCGGCGAGTCATGGCGGCGGCACGGTGTACCTCCCGGCCGGGACCTATCTCGTGAGCTCGCACCTACTCGTTCCCTCGGGCGTCGAGCTACGCGGCGCGTTCGCGGCTCGCCACACCGCGGAAGTCGTCGACGGCACGACGCTGCTCGCCGTGGAGGGTCAGGGCACCCGCACCCCGAACAGCGACACGGCGTTCATCTCGCTCGCCGCCAACGCCGGCGTACGCGGGATCACGATCCGCTACCCGAACCAGGGGTTCGGCTCCAAGGGCTACCCCGTCGCCGCGTTCCCGTACACGATGCGCTCGCTCGGCTCCGGCACGTGGATCCTCGACATGAACGTGCTGAACGGGTATCAGATCGCCGATCTCTCGACCCACCGCTCCGACGGCTTCATCGTCAACAACCTCTGGGCCACCGCCTTCGCCAAGGGCATCAGTGCCGGCGGCAACTCCCAGCACGGCTGGCTGCAGCGCATCGTGATCTCCTACGGCGACCTCTACCAGAGCCGCTATCGCAACTCGCCACACTCCTACGGAGTGGACGCGATCCGCATCTACACCGCCAAGCACGCCATCGCCTACTACCTCGGCGACATCGACCACCTGGAGTCACTCGGCGCCGCGTCGTTCACGGTGCAACACAATCTCGTGGCGTATCGCACGTCGGCGCACGCGCCGGGCCTGACGAACGCGACGCTGTTCGCGTCGAGCAGCGACTCCGCGTCGCTCTCCGGCTTCGTGCTCAGCGCGGGAAATCACATCTCGTTCGTCGGGTTGCTGTCGGTATCGCCCTACGACCCCGACGGCCTGTTCACGGTTCCGGCGTTCAAGGGTGCGGCGACGGTGTACGACGCCACGCTCGACCGCGGCGGCAAACTCATCCGCCAGGGCGGCACGCTCGAGATGTTCCACGAGCACCTCTGACACTCACTGCCAACTCCCGCTACTTGAGGTCGCCCAGGCCCAGGTCGGTATCGCCCGCACCGGTCGGCTCCGACTCCGCCGCCGCCTCGACCTCGGTGATCGGGAGCTCGGTGAAGAGGTAGAGGCGGAGCGTGCGGTCCCACGCCGGGTCGTTGCGCCGCAACCACTCGAGCGTCATCGCGGCGTGCTCCCGCTCCTCGTCGCGATTGTGCGCGAGCACGGCGCGCAACGCGTCGTCGGTCGTGGCGTCGACGCGCTGCGCGTACCAGTCGATCGCTTCCAACTCTTCGATCAACGAAACGATGGCGCGGTGGCGCTCGATTGTCGCCGGCGACAATGCGTCGACCGACTCGTGGTATCCCGCGTGCTCAGCCAAGCGTTACCAATGGTACCAGCGGCGTTCGGCGCCCGCCGCGAAGAAGCCGATGATCCAGAGCGCGAGCGCGAGTACTGCGACGAACCAGAGGACCTTGACCGCAAAACCCAATCCAAAGAGCAGTGCAACTACGAGCAACGCGAGGAGGATCGCCATGTCAGTGTTCCTTTCGTCGTGACGAAAGGTGTACCCCGATCAGCTGCGATCAAACCGGGATGGGATCGCCGTCGACTTTCACGACGAGGATCGCGACGTCGTCGCGCGGCTCGGAGTGGGCTGCGCCATCTGTCCACGATATGCGCGGTTTCGCAACGAGCAGCCGCGCGCGTTGACCTGGCTGCCGTTTGCGCCGCATCCGCGACGGGAACGACAGTTGAGCGCCGACCCTCAGAGTTGAGCATGGACGCGAACGTCCCGAAACGCGAGTCCTGCCTGCTCCCGCCGTCTGAGCTCGCGCCCGCGCACGCCCGCCGTTTCGTCATCGAGACCCTGGCGCGCTGGGGCGTCGCCGACACCTTCGGCGACGTGCCGCTGATCACATCGGAGCTCGTCACCAACGCCGTACGCCACGCCGAGACGAGTGTGACGGTTTCGGTCGATCTCGCGGCCGAGCGAGTCCGGGTCGAGGTGCGCGACCTCTCGGAACAGCTCCCGGTCAAGGCCGACGTCACCGCCGCGCACGACGGCGGCTGGGGTCTGCACATCGTCGAGCGGCTCTCCTCGCGTTGGGGTCACGTGCCGCACGGCGGAGGCAAGACCGTGTGGTGCGAGGTCGACACCTCGAGCGGGCCGGTCGAGCCGGCCGACCGGTTCTGACGGCGAGCGGCGCGCACCCGCGCCGCGCCCACCGCGGAGCACAACTAGGCGCCCGGCGCCGACCGCTCGACCTCGGCCCACACGGTCTTGCCGTCGCGCTCCTCGACGACCCCCCACGACCGCGACAGCGCGGCGACGAGCCGCACTCCGCGGCCACCGGGCCGCGCGCGGTTCCCGGAGAGCTGCTCCGGACGCACCCTGGACGTGTCGCGCACCGCGACGCGGATGCCGGCGGGACCACGCGAGATCGACACCCGAAACGGTGACCGCGCGTGCTGGACGGCGTTCGTCGCGAGCTCCGATGTGACCACCTCGAGCGCGCCGTCGAGCGGGTCCTCACCCCAAGCGCGCAAGACGTCGCGCGCGAAGCGGCGTACGTCGCGGAGCGCGGCGGGCGCGCCGACGAAGATCCGGTCGTGCTGGTCGAGATCGGCCGCGATCCCGCCGTCGGCGCCTTCGGACGCGCAGTCGTCGAGCGGCACGACGGCCGAGTGACGGTCGCACATCTGCTTGACCGCGGCCAGGTCTCCCGACGTCTCGAGCGACGACATCGCGTACGCGCAGAAGAGCGCGAATGCGTGGCGAGCGGCGAGATCGTTCCACAGTCCCTCGAGTTCGATCGCGGCCGCGACGTCGCCGGCGTCCCACAACAGCCCGACCATCTCGCCGAACACGTGGACCGGTCCACCGGCGGCCTCGACCCGCGACAACTTCTCCTCGCCGACGGCCGCGAACTCGACGGGATCGATGCTTCCCTCCCGCACGAACGCGCGCAGCGTCGCGCTCGCATCGACCGACTCGAAACGCCCGCTCGCCGTCAGCGATGCGACGGACAGGCCCCGAGCCTCGAGCGCGGCCTCGAGCGCCGCTCGGTGCGCGGGCGTGGCCACGACCAGCGCGGCGCCCCCGCGCTCGAGCGATTCGGCGAGGAACGGCGCCAGCGCGGCGATCAACTCGTCGTCGCACCGATACACGCCCACGACATGGCCGTGCGCACACACAGGTGTATCGAGAGAAGTGCTCACGGCCGAATCCTCATGCCCGATCTCCCGCACCACGACCCGGTGTGCCGACGCGAGGTCCGGCTCGCGGCCGACCTGTGGGGCCGTACCCGGCGGCGCCGGCGGCCAAACCCGTCGAATCCGACAATTCGAGAGGGCGGCGCGGCTTCGGCCGTGTGGTCGTCACGGCGCCGAAGACTCCGGCGCGGCGTGCGCTCGCATCGACGCAAGCGCCCGCGTGAGCAGCCGGGACACCTGCATCTGACTCACCCCGATCCGCTCGGCGATCTGCGACTGCGTGAGCCCCTGCACGAATCGCAACTCGACGATGTGGCGCTCCCGCTCGGAGAGGGTCGCGACCAGCATCGCCGCAAGCAGGCGCTGCTCGACCACGTACTCCGCTCGCTCCTCCGGATCGTCGGCCAGCCTCATCGTGGTGTCGGGTCGGGTTCCCGACTCGGACGCCGGCTCCAGTGTGGTGGTGCCGTATGCGCCGTCGGCCTCGAGCGCCTCCAACACCTCTTCCTCGGTCAGACCGGTCTCGACCGCGATCTCTGACGCACTCGGCGATCTCGCGAGCCGTTGAGTGAGCGGGCCGACCGCACCGCCGATCGCGAGGACACGCTCCTGGAGCTGACGCGGCACGCGTACTGCCCAGGTCGCGTCGCGGAAGTGGCGCCGCAACTCGCCGAGGATCGTGGGCGTCGCGAACGATGCGAACGACGCCCCGCGCTCGGGGTCGAACCGGTCGACCGCCTTCAGCAGCCCGATCGTCGCAACCTGCACGAGATCGTCGTCGGCCACACCCCGGTGCCGGTATCGGCGCGCGAGGTGGTGCGCGATACCGAGATGCCGCTCGATGAGCCGGTTGCGGAGCGCGCGGTCGCGGCTCTCACGAAATTCGAAGAAGTCCGGGTCGACCGCGCGAACGTCGTGGGTGCACGGCGCGGCGTCGCTCATGCAATCTCGCGCGCCAGCTTCGACATCTCGAAGCGCACACCCCCGTCGGCGGCCGTGAACTCGAACGAATCGACGAGCGCACGCAGCAGCATCTCCGACAGCTCCGTGGGCGCCACCGCGGCGCGGGCATCCGGCAGCCGCCCCTCGATGACGAGCGCCCGATCGTGCGCCTGCATCCGGAGCTCGAGCACGGTGCCGCCGGCGGAGATCAGCGTCGCGCACACCTCGTCGACGGCGAGGCGCACGTCGTCGAGCTCGTCGACCGAGAAACCGGCCCGGCCGCCCATGTCGCCCGCGGCCAACCGGGCAATACGGACATACGCCGGATCGGCCGGGATGCGGAACTCGACGAACGGGTAGTGCGCGTCCATCCTCCGCCGTTCGTCGTCGTGGGTGTTCGTAGCCAGGCGCGATCGGGACATCGCCTCGCCTTTCGTCGGTTCCACATTAGGCCTACCCCGAAATGCACGGGCTCACGCACCAACCGCAAGGTTTGCGACCATCAACCGCAAGGTTTGCGACCCGGGCGGGTGCGGGTACACACGGGTGAACCATCGAGCAACCAGCGCTCGTTGCCGGGGCGGGGAGTGAGAACATGTCGACCGACGCGACTCGTGCGAGCTACGGCCACGAAGATCTTTCGCTGGAGGACGCGGTCGTGAGCTTCACGCGCGTCGAACCGACTCCCGACACGTGCGTCTTGGAGGTCCGCGGCGACCTCGACATCGCGATCTCCGTGGTGCTGAGCCGCGAGCTCGACGAGCTGCTCGAGCTCGGGCACCCGCGTGTGGCGGTCGACCTGTCCGGCGTCTCGTTCATGGACTCGTCCGCGCTCAGCGCGCTCGTGCAGGCGCACGAACGAGCCAAGGCGACGGGCCGGGTCCTCCAGGTCGTCCGGCCGAGCCCGGCGTGCGCGAAAGTGCTCAGCATCACCGGGCTCGACCGAGTGCTCGGCGTCGGCTAGCGCCCGACCGCCCGTTCGAGCTCCGCCTTCGTCATCTTCGAGCGGCCCTTCACTCCGTGCTCCCGGGCTTCGTTGTAGAGCTGGGCCTTCGTTCGGCCGCCCGGACCTCGGTGTGATCGCAGCCCGCCTCTCCGACCCGAGGAGATGTCGTCGGTCGAGGTCCGGCTCGCGGTCTCTGCTTCGCCGGCGCGCGCCCGCTCCTTGTTGACGGTTCGGGCCGCGATCTCCTCGGCGGTGTCCGTATCTTCGCCGCGTTCGAGGAGTCCCGCCTTGATGTGGTCGTACTGCCGCTCTCGCTTGTCGTTCCGAGCCGACCCGGGCATGGCTGATCTCCTTCCACTCGCAGGACTCGACATCGGCGTTCGGCCGCGCGAGCAGCCAGGCGCGTCGCTACTGATGACTCCGTTCATCGGCCTCGTGCGCCGCCGCTTCCGCTCGCGACCGCTCGGCCGCGGCCTCGTGGTGAGCGACGTCGCGCTCGGCGCCGGCCTTGGCCTGCTGCGCGCGTCCTTCTTGCTGCAGCTCGTCGTCGTCGGTCACGACGCCGGCCACCTGCTTCGCCTTGCCCTTGACGTCTTCGACGACACCGCGTACCGCCGCCTTCGGTCCACTCTCGTGCTCAGCCATGAATGCTCCTTCTCGTTGACATCGGTACGACACGAAGCCGTCGTCGTTCGCACGCGACGCGCGGCACCGCACGGAGAGAACGGGCGCCCATATGTGCGGGCAGCGGCCCGCCGACGAGCCGAAGCAAGGTCGGAGGGGAGGTCGCCGACGCGACCGCCGCCCGCCGGGCCGGAACCACGTTCGTCAGTTGGGTTACCCGCCGGTCGATCCGCCCAAACGGCGAAGTGTCACGCGCGGCGGCCGTGACGGCGTCAGCCCGAGCGCGGCTCACGGACGACGAGCACCGGACACGGCGCGTGCCGCACCACGTGCTCGCTCACCGAACCCAGGAAGAGCCGGCCGAGACCGCTGCGTCCGTGCGAGCCGACGACGATCACATCGACGCCGAACCGTTCGGCGACGCGGCAGATGACGTCGGCGGCGTCGCCCACCTCAACGACTTCCTCGACCTCGACGCCGGCCAGCGACGCGGCCGTGGTGGCGAGCTCCTTGCGGGCCTCCGCGAGCTCCGACTCCCACTCGGCCTGCTGCTCGGCCGAGCTCAGCACCGATCCTTCGATGCCACCCGCGTCGTCGCCGGGATCTCCCTCCGTGATCACGCTGAGCAACGTGACCTTCTCGATCGCGCCCAGGAGCGCGCACCCGCGCCCCGCGGCCGAGATCGACACGTCGGACCCGTCGGTAGCGATCAGCACGTGCATCATCGTCTCCTGTCCCGAGCCGAATGTCGACGACGCGGGCGACGCGCGCCACGCTCGGTGACCGACGCCCATTGCCTCTGTAAATGTTCGCACGGATTGGCGTCAAACGGCCGAATTCTCTGGTTTCATGAAACTTGGTTTCGGGCACGGGGGCAAAAGGGATACCGACAACGAGGCGATTTGTACCCGGAGGCTGAGATGGTGCCCGCCCAACGACGCTGGCTCGTCGCCGTGTTCGAAGACGAGTCGATCGCTCACCGAGCGGCTCACATGACATTGCGCACCGGTTCCGATCCTGCTGCCATACGGATCGGTGACCCTATCGACGCGCTCACGTCGATCCGCGGTGAGATGCGCGAGGAAGCGAACGGCGTCGCCGCCGCACCAAAGGGCGGTGGGGGCGCGTTGATCACGCTCCCCTTCGCCGCGTCGGCCGGCACCACGGTCGCCGTCCCCGATACGCGAGCGGCGCGTCACGCGCTCGTGCGCGCCGGCTCGGTACGGGTCGACGTCATCGGAACGAACGGGCGTCCGATCGACACGTTGCCGGTTCGGCGCCCGCGACTCGCGGCGCGCGGCCGGGCCCGCCACCTTCGCCGCGCCTGCCCGTCCTGCTGACGGCAAGGCCTGCTGACGATCGACGCGCCGTCGCGTCGTCACCGAGGCGCCGGTTCGTGGCGTTTACCCGCGCCGGGCGCCGGGTACCCCCGAAGAAAGCATGGTTTCACACACCGGACGTCCGCTCGGGGGCGCGCGAGAAGGCACCACGCCACCGACGGGCGCGGGTTCGTCTCGCGGTGCGATCCAGATCGAGGTCCCACCCGCATCCACGCAGCTGCGAAGGGTTCGGCGCGCGATTCGGGACCGCCTCGACGCCGACTCCCTCGGAAGCGATCACGTCGGCGCGGTCGAGGCGGTTGCGAGCGAGCTGCTCGGCGCCGCGTTCGACGGAGGCACCAAGGAGCAGCTCGTGCTCAGTGTCGAGTCGTTCGCACTGTTGACGAGCGTGCGAGTCCACTGCCCGAGGAGCCTCCAACTGCGCGACGAGCCGTTCGGGATCCGCGAGCGCGTGCTCGACGGCTACGCGTTCGCGTGGGGCCGGCGGCAGCGCCTCGACGGCTCGGTGGATCTCTGGGCCGAGCTCGCGAAGCCGACGTGAAGCCGGTCCAGGTCGCCCTCGTGAACGACGTCGAGCTCGTGTTACGCGGGATCGAAGCGATGCTGCGCCCGTTCTCCGATCGGTTGACGATCACCGAGCTCGACGTGCGCACCAACCCGGTCGCCAAGGTCGACGTCGCGTTTGTTCGACACGCACGGCCACCCGAGGGGCGGCGTCGACCGCGTGCACTCCCTCGCGAGCGACGCCCGCGTCGGCGCCGTCGTCGTGTACACCTGGCAACTCCCTCCGGGTCAGCTCGACGTCGTCCTCGCCGCCGGCGCCCGCGGCGTGCTCGCGAAGTCGGTCCCGGCCGTCGACCTGGCCGACTCGCTCGTCGCCGTCGACGCGGGCGAGACGGTCGTGAGCCTGGCATTCCACCGACCGGGGGACGCGGCTTCGGGCCCCGGACAAGACCTCGGACTCACGACGCGCGAGAGCGAGGTCGCGGCGTTGCTCGCGCGCGGACTTTCGAACCGCGAGATCGCCGCGGCGTTGTTCATCAGCGAGCACACCGTGAAAACTCACTTGAAGGCGATCTTCCACAAAGCCGGCGTCGCGCCGCGCGCCCGCGCCATCGCGCGCATCAAGATCGACGTCGGCTCCCGGCGCATCCGGCGAATCGACTGAGCCGGGGCACAACGCGACCGGCGGATCCGGCGCGTCAGCGCGCGCGTTGCAACCGGTCGGCGTCGCGGCGAACGTCGCCCGCGGGCCGATCCGGCAACCCGCTCACGTCGTTCGCGTCACCGCGCCGGGCGTGCCGGCCGCTCGCACCCGGTCGCGCCCGCCGGTGCGAGAGATCTCGCGAAGCCGGCACGTCCGTCGCCGTGGGGCCGGCCGGCTCGTCGAGGCTCACCACGAACCAGACGGTCTTGCCGGGCGTCCCCTGCAGCTCTCGGACGCCGAACGAATCGGCGAGCTCCTGCACGATCCGCAGCCCGCGACCCGACGGCTCGCTCGGCTCGGGACGACGCACCACCGGCATGCCGCCGCCGCGGTCGGTGACCTCGACGAGGATCGCGCGCCCGGTGCGCTCGACCCGCACGACGAAGTCGGTAACGGTGTGCCGGACACAGTTGGTGGCGAGCTCGGAGACCATGATCTCGATCTCGGCGACGACGCCGGGCGGCGCGTCGGCCACTTCGTCGGCGACGAAGCGCCGGGCCCGCGCCACCGCGGCCGGGGCGTTCGCGAACACGCGTTGCTCGCTCATGGCTCGATGAGGAGCACGTCGGAGAGGCCGGTCGCCTCCACCATGCGGCGCACGAGTGCGGAGGGTTCGCGCAAATGCACCGAACCGGTCTTGGCCGCGACCCGGAGCAGCAACGCGATGCCGCTGCTGTCCATGAAGCCGAGGCCGCTGAGATCGAAGTCGACCCGTTCGGGCGTCTTCTCGAGCACCGGAGCGATCACGTCGCGAAGTGACTCGACGTTCGACATGTCGATCTCGCCCCTCAGGGTGATCACCGCGATCCCGGCCGGGTCGATCGAGACGTCGGCCGACCCGACCGAGGCGCTGGAGTCGTCTATCTCATCCATCTGACCCCAAGGAACTCACCCCCGGTCGAGCGTAGCGAGGTGTGCCGGTCACGAATCGTCGGGACGCAATGCTAATCACCCGCGGATCCCCCGGCGCGCCGCGCCTCAGTGCGACTCGAGCACGCCGTCGTCGCGGAAGTCGGCGAAGAGGCCGGCCGCTGCCGGGCCGACGGTGAGACAGTTGCCGCCGCCCGTGTACGGCACCGTGATGTTCTTGATCTGATCGGGGTGGAGCGAGAACGCGACCCGCGACAGGTGATAGAGGTCCTTGATCCCGATTCCGTCGAGTTGCGCGTGCTGCGCGAGCAGCGCCAGCAGCTTGAACTCACCGGCCGCCGACTGCATCTTCGTGCGGAGGTCACGCATGGCGTCGAGGACGAGCAGCCCCTGGTTCGACGTACGGATGATGTCGCTCTGCGGGAAGTCGTGCCGGTCGCGGGAGAACGCCAACGCCTGGGTACCGTTCATGTGTTGCAGGCCCGGCGCGAAGTACGCGCCGGAATACGAGTCGTGCATCGGCGTCGGGACGTTGACGGTGAGACCGCCGACGCCGTCGACGAGGCCGAGGAAACCCGCAAAGTCGACGTCGACGACGTAGGCGATGTTGATGCCGAGGAGTCCCCCGACGTCGTCGGCCTGCACTCTCGGACCGTGCGTGTTCCCGACGTTGATCTTGTCGCCCTGCCAGCACGTGTCGCGAGGAATGTCGATCATCGACGCCTCGTGCCGTGCCGGATTCACGCCGAGCACGTGCAACGCGTCGCCGCGGGCACCGCCGACACCGGGACGCGAGTCGTTCCCCACGAGCAGTAAGAAGAACGGGTGCTGCGGACCTCGCACGACGCGATTCGCACTCGCGTGGCGAGCGACCTTCTCGATGCGCAGGTACGTCGCGCTCGACACGATCGGAACGCGCGCGCCGTCGAGCAGGGCGGCGGCGATCGCCGTGAGCCCGATCACGAACGCAACTACCGCGACCCCGAGCCCGAGGAGCACCCTGCGAACGGTGCGCGCGGTCACGGGCTGTCGCTCGCGCGGAACGCGGCCGCCGACGCCTTCGCGGGCGCGGCGCCGGTCGGAGGGGCCGGCGCCGGCGCACTGCGCGTGACCTTGATCCGGTACGCGGCGACGAGCCAGGTGGTGCCGACGCGCTCGTACGTGAGCTCGACGCTGCGATTGATCGCGATCGGCCCGCTGGGCCGCGTCGCCTTCACCTGCACGTTGAACCGCGTGGCCAGATACAGCAACGCGCCCGATTGGTCGGCCAGCGCGCTCAACGCCACCGGCGTCGACTGCTCGTTCAGGGTGCTCGTCGCACCGATCACGCGGTCGGTGAGTGCGTTCACGTCCGGACCGATCGCGGCCGGACGGATCCCGGGCACGAACAGCGACGCGTACCCGCGCCCGATGGCGCCGGTCTCCAACGGGGCGAGCACCGCCCGGTCGACGTATTGCTGGGCGACGGCGAGCACTGCGTGCCGCGTCGCGGTGTTCACCACTCCCCGGCCGCCCGCGCGCTGGACGTCGGTCGAGCCGATGGTGAGCAAACGCGTGACGCGTACCGCCGCCCCCGCTTGGGTCGACGACGGCACCGACGGCGACGCACGGTGCTTGGCGCCACCCGAGCACGCGGTGAGCGCAACGGCTGCGATCAACAGCACGACGCCGGCGCGGTGCGACCTCACGAGCCGCGGCCGGGACATCGGGAGCATTCTCCCCAAGTGCCCCGACCGCCCGCGCGGTACACCCGAGCGGCGGTGCGCGCTGTCATTGCGTGGCCGGTGTTTGGCCGCGCGCACGCCGGGGTACTTGGTCGTGTTCGAGTTTGGCAGTGGCACTGCGGGAAGAAGGTTTCACGGATGGCGTCCTTCGATGTGGCTGATCTCGCCCCCGATCCGCACACGACGCCGGCGGCACCTCCGGGCGAGGTCGAGGTGCGGACCCGTTTCGACGGCCGGTGGGCGCCCGGGTTCGAGGTGGTATCCGTCGATCGCGACAGCTGCCGCGTGCGGCGCCTCTCCGACGGCGTGATCCTCCCGGCGTCGTTCCCGTCGGACGACGTCAGGCCGCGCCGTCCGTACCCGCTCGGGGTGCGCTGAAGGCTCGGCCGGAGCAGCCGTTGGTCCTCATCGTGGCCGTCGCACTACTCGGAGAGCTCGCTTTCTTGGCGAGCACCTTCGACCGCGGGCGGCACGATTCGGTTCGGGAATACGAACGAACGGTCGAATCCCTGCGCCAGATCGTAGAGGATCTCCGACCTCGCTGACACCACAACATTGACACAACTGCGTCAATCGTTCGTGCCAAGCTTGGGCCGCGTCGTTCGGCGGACGCCGCGGAAACCTGTTCGTGGGCGGAGAGTCAGGGTACGGCGTGGTGATGGCTGAATCCGCAGTTTCCCTTCGAGACATGCGCGAGCGCACGGCCCAGCGGGTCGCCGAGCTGCTCGACGTGTTCGACGCGATCGTCGCGTCGTCCGACACGGCCAACCTCGACGACGAGCACGATCCCGAGGGCGCGACCGTCGGGTTCGAGCGGGCGCAACTGTCGTCGATGGTCGAGCGCGCGCGCACGCAACTCACCGAGATCAACGAGGCGCTCGAACGGCTCCGGCGCGGGAGCTACGGCGTCTGCGAACGCTGCGGGTACCAAATCCCGGGAGAGCGCCTCGGAGCGCAACCGGCCGCGCGCACGTGCGTCGAGTGCGCCGTGCTCGATCGCCGAAACTGATCGTCACGTCTCGCGTACGACGTCTCCGGCCGCCTTGTCGTCACGGAGACCGAGGTACGCGGGGTGGCGGATGCGGCCGCTCGCGGTCCACTCCGTGAATCGGATCTCTGCCACGAGCGCGGGCTCGACGAAGTGCGCGTCACGGGGCACGCCGGGGTCTGCGAACGGATTGGTCGGCGCCGCGATCGGCGCCAGGAGCCCGGCGAGGCGCTCGAGCTCCGCGTCGGTGAAGCCGGTGCCGACCTTGCCCGCGTAGCGCAGCACGCGGTTCGCGTCGGCATAGCCGACGAGCAGCGCCCCGATCCGGTCTGCGCGCGCTCCCTGGCCGCTCACCCATCCGCCGACGACGAACTCCTGCCGGAGGAGATGCTTGACCTTGCGCCACGCCGGCGAACGCCGGCCGGGCTCGTAGATCGAGTCGACGCGCTTGGCGACAACGCCTTCGAATCCGAGATCACGACTGATCGCGTAGGCCTGCGCGCCGTCGGCGCTCTCGGGCGGAGTCTGCCAGGCCGGCCCACGGAGCTCGAGCTCGTGGAGGAGCGCGCGTCGCTGGCGATAGTCGGCTCCGGTCACGAGATTCCCGTCGAACCAGAGGATGTCGAAGATCATGTACGCGACCGGCGCCGTACGCGCGACACGCGCGATCGCCGACGGATCGCGCAAGTGCATCCGCGACTGCAGCCGCTGGAAGCTCGCACGGCCTTCGTCGTCGGCGGCCACGATCTCGCCGTCGAGCACGGCGGCAGCGGGGCCGAGCTGGGCCGCGAGCGCGCCCACCTCCGGGTACGCCACGGAGACGTCGTTGCCGTTGCGGCTCGAGAGTCGCAGACTCGCGTCCTCGATCACGCCGAGCGCGCGTACGCCGTCCCACTTCATCTCGTAGGCCCAGTCGTCGCCGACCGGCAACGTGGTGGCCAAGGTCGCGAGCATCGGGCGCAGCCCGTCGGGCGGAGAGTCGGGCACTGCATTCACCCTCTCGCGAGTCGTCGGTGGCGAGCAATTACGTGGAACTCGGTGTCGAGCGGCGCTAGCTTCGCGGGGTCACGAGCTGACCAGATGGGCAGGGCCTGAAGGCCCCGGTTCGCGGCGAAGGCATCTGACTTTCGACGCGCCCGGGAGACCCGAATGAGCAACGCACCCGTACCCAAGATCGAGCTACACGTCCACCTCGAAGGCACGGTCGGACCCGAGGAGCTCCTCGAGATCGCGACCCGCAACCATGTCACCCTGCCCGCAGGCGACGTCGCCGGATTGCGGGAGCTCTACCGATTCCGTGACTTCGCGCACTTCCTCGAGTTGTGGATGACGACCACGCACGCGATCCGAACCGAAGCCGACTTCCGCCAGGTCGTCGTGTCGTACGCGCGAGAAGCGGCGGCGCACGGCGCGGTCTACCTCGAGGGCATCTTCACACCCGCCGAGCGCATCAGCGGCGGGGCGTCGTGGGACGAGGTGTTCTCCGGATTCTGCGACGGCGCGGTCGAGGCGAAGGAACGCGTCGGCGTGGAGGTGCGACTCACGCCCGACATCCCACGCGGCTTTCCCCTCGATGCCGCAATGGAAACCGCGCGCTACGCGATCAAGTACCGCGATCGCGGTGTCGTCGGGCTCGGCCTCGGCGGGCAGGAGAGCGGCTTCCCGCCCGAGCCGTTCGCGCCCGCGTTCCGGCTCGCGAAGGACGGTGGCCTGGGCTCGGTTCCCCACGCGGGCGAGGCAGAGGGCGTCGCGTCGATCCGGGGCGCGCTCGATGCACTCGGCGCCGACCGTTTGCGCCACGGCGTCCGCGCGGCCGAGGATCCCGAGCTCCTCGCCGAGCTCGCGTCGCGGCGGATCGTGTGCGACGTGTGCCCCGTGTCGAACGTGCGCACACGCACGACCGTCGCGCTCGACGACCATCCCCTCCCGCTCATGCTCGCAGCCGGCGTGCTCTGCTCGATCAGCACCGACGACCCGGCAATGTTCGACACCGACCTCACTCGCGAATACGAAGCCGCAGCCCAACTCGGGTGCTCGGCGCGATCGGCGTTCGACGCGGGGGTGGCCGGTGCGCTGTGCGACGACGCGACCCGCGCCCGCCTCGAGCACATCGGCGCGTCGTTCAGCTGGCCGGAGTAGTCGCGCCGGCGCGCGGGGCGACGAGTGGCCAGGGCGCGTTGCGCTCCACCGACAACGCGACGTCGAGGAGCAACGCGTCGGCGTGGTGGCGGGCGAGCACCTGCATCCCGACCGGCAACCCGTCGACCGACCCGGCCGGGATCGACGCGGCCGGGTTGCCGTAGAGGTTCGAGATCATCGTGAGGCCGCCCATCTGGGTGAGATCGGGAAACTGCTCCGTGATCCGGTCCATGAGCTGCGAAGGCGCATTCGGGAACGCGGCGGCGACTCCCCGCAACGCGCCCATCACGGCCCGGAAGCCGACCCGCGCGAGCGCGCTCGACTTGGCCCAGTCGACGAAGCTGTCGCTCGGGCTGCTCATCGCGGCGTCGGCCGCGAACGCCACACTCGGATTTGTCGCGGCGATCACGAAGTCGACTCGCTCGAACGCCGCTGCCATCGCCTTGTATGCGCGCACGCGGAGTTCCTCGGCCACCGCGGCCGCGCGCAGGTTGTACAACGCCTGCGAGAGGTACAGCCCGATCGCGATCTCGTCGGTGAGCTCGGGCGCGCACGCGGGCCAGCGATCCCCGAGCTCGGCGAGCAACGTCGAGAGATTGCCGACCATCCACTGCACCGCGAGGTTGGGCAAGTCGATGCGCAGGTCGACCTCGACCATGCCGTTCGCGGCGATGAGGTCGGCCGCGGCCGCGCGTACGCGCTCCTCCACCGCGGGCTCGACGGTGACTCCACCGAGGTTCGGCACCACCGCGACGCGCCGGCCGGTGAGCTCGCGCGTGCCGAGGTCGGCTTCCCACCCGACCCGCCGCGGCAGGCTCGACGGATCGATGGGGTCGTAGCCGGCGCACACGTCGTAGTACCGCGCCGCGTCGCGCACCGACCGCGCGAGACATCCCAGCACGACCGTGCCCGGACGGAACCATGCGTCGGGCCCGCGCGGGATGCGACCGTAGGTGCCCTTCATCCCGAACAGCCCCGTGTACCCGGCGGGGATCCGGATCGACCCCCCGCCGTCGCCCCCGGTCGCGAGCGTCACGAGGCCGCCGGCGACGGCCGACGCGCTCCCTGCCGACGAACCGCCCGGGGTACGACCGTGGCGCCACGGATTGTGCGTGACGCCGTGGAGCTTCGTCATCCCGATGTTGAGACCGCCGAACTCGCTCGCGGTCGTGAGCCCGACGGGTACGACACCGCCCGCGTCGAACAGTCGCTGCACCAGCGGCGAGCTCGCCGTCGCGACGCGGTCGCGGAACACGAGCGACGCCTCGGTCGCCGGCCAACCCGCGACCGGCTCGAGCTCCTTCACGCCGACCGGAACGCCGCCGAACGGCGCGGTCACGTCGGCACGCTCTGCAGCCTCGAGCGCTCGTTCGCGGTCGAGATGGGCGAACGCGTTGAGATCGCTCGCGGCGATCGCGGCGAGCGTCGCCTCCAACTCCTCGACCGGCGACCGCTCCTTGGCGCGGAAGGCCTCCACCAAGGAGCACGCATCACCCGGCCACGGCGTGTCGGTCATGGCGCGATCATGGCACGCATGCCCGCCGACGCTCCGAGCGACGAACCCACGCTCCCGGCCGGCGCCTTCTCGTCGTGGATGACCGAGATCCAGGGCGCGCTGCGCGGCGAGCGCGACGCCGACGTGCCGTGCGCCGGGTGCACGGCCTGCTGCACCGCGTCGCAGTTCGTGCACATCGGCCCCGATGAGACCGACACCCTCGCGCACATACCGGCCGAGCTGCTGTTCCCCGCGCCCCGCCTCCCGCGCGGCCACGTGCTCCTCGGCTACGACGAGCGCGGGCACTGTCCGATGTTGGTCGACGACACGTGCTCCATCTACGAGCACCGCCCGCGAACGTGCCGCACCTACGACTGCCGGGTGTTCGCCGCGACCGGTGTCGCGCTCGACGAAACCGACAAGGCGCTGATCGCGAAGCGGGCCGCGCGTTGGCGGTTCGACTTCCCCACCGAAGCCGATCGCCGTCTGCACGACGCCGTGCGCGCAGCTGCCGACTCCCTCGCGGGGCCGGCCGATCCCGGCGCCCGAGCGCCCGCGAACGCGACGCAGCACGCGGTGCGCGCGATCGAGATCCACGACACCTTTCTCTCGCCGGACGACGACGCGTGACGCGCGCGGTCCGTGCGTCCGTCAGACTGGCGTCATGCACTTCGAGACCGAGCACGATTTCGCCGCCTCACCCGCGAGCGTGCTCGCCATCCTGTGCGACCCGGAGTTCCACGCCCAACTCGATCTCCCCGACCTGAGCCGGCCGGAGGTCGTCGCGAGCACCACCGACGGACCGACCCGGCTGCTGCGCCTGCGGTACCAGTACATCGGGCAGCTGGATCCGATCGCGCGCAAGATCCTCAGTGGCAGAGCACTCTCGTGGATGCAGGAGCTGCGCGTCGACGTCGCGACCGGCACGGGATCGCTCACGTTCTCCGCAGAGGCCGATCCCGGCCGGCTCAACGGCGCCGCGAGCCTCACGATCGGCGAGCTCGACCGCGGGGCCGGCTCGCGCCGGCGGATCTCCGGCGACCTCCACGTGCGGGTGCCGCTCGTCGGGAGCACGGCCGAGCGCCGTATCGTGCCCGGGCTCGTGCGCCGGCTCGACGTGGAGGCCGCGGCACTGTCGGAGGCGCTCGCATCCCGCCCGCAATCGGAGTAAGGAGTTGGCATGACGATCACCTCTCCCGGCGTCGATCTCGACGTCACACCGCTCTCCGGGACGATCGGCGCCGAGATACGCGGTGTCGATCTGAAGCAGGCCATCGGCGCCGACGTCGTGGCCGCCGTGCGCGCCGCGCTGCTCGAGTACAAGGTGATCTTCTTCCCGGGCCAACACCTCGCGCCCGCCGAACACGTCGCGTTCGCCCGCAGCTTCGGTGAGCTCACCCCTGCGCACCCGGTGATCCCGGGGATCAAAGGGTTCCCCGAGGTGTTCGAGATCGACTACACGAAAGCGGCGAAGCAACAACGCGGCTCGCGGGAGCGCGTCGACAAGTACGAAGGCCTCGGCTGGCACACCGACGTGACCTTCGTCGAGCACCCGCCGCTCGGCTCGATCCTCAACGCGCTCGTGATCCCCGCGGCCGGCGGCGACACCATGTTCTCCGACCAGCGCGCCGCGTACGAAGCGCTCAGCGACGTGATGCGTGAGTTCCTCGACCCGCTCGTCGCGGTGCACGACGGCGGCCCGTCGTTCGGAAAGGCGCTCGCGCGCCGCAAGGAGCGGCTCGACGACGGCGGCGACTGGGAAGGAAAGCAGTACCAAGAGCTCGAGCCGGTGGCGCATCCCGTGATCCGCACCCATCCCGAGACCGGTCGCAAGAGCCTGTTCGTGAACGCCGGGTTCACCTCGCACATCAAGGGACTCACGAGGGCCGAGAGTGACAACCTGCTGAGGTTCCTCTACGACCACTCGACCAAGCCGCGGTTCACCGTTCGCTACCACTGGCACGCGGGCGACCTCGGCTTCTGGGACAACCGGGTCACCCAGCACAGCGTGGTCGGCGACTTCACCGAGCACCGCGTCATCCAACGAGTCACGCTGCGCGGCGACCAGCCGCGGAACTGACGAGCGCGGCGTCGATCAGCGCAGCCGGGCCGCCGCGACGCGCAACGCCTGGGCCGTCGGCGGCTTCACGAGCACACCTCGCACCGCGGCGGCCGCGACCGCGTCGGCGATGCGCTCGGGCGCCGCACGACGTGAGCTCTCGGACCATGTCATCGTCGCCTCGACCGCACCGAACACGAGATCCGTCACCATCTCGGCCGGGAGATCGACCACTCGGCCGGCTCGCGCCGCATCCTTGATCAGCGATCGATAGCGACCGCGCAGCCGCGCGCGCTTCGCCCAGAAGTCGGCGAAGCGTTCGTCGCGTGCTTCGGGGAGCAGCTGGAGCGCGGCGAGATTGTGACGAGTTCCGCACAGATTCATGACGTCGTGATGTACCAGCGCGTACAGCCGAACCTCTGGTGGCCCGCCGTGGTTCATCAACCACGCGGTCGCCGCCAACGCCGGCGACACCGTGCGGTCGAGCAGCTCGGCGAACAGATCTTCCTTGCGGGCGAAGTAGTGGAAGAGGGAGGCCTGGCGGAGGCCCACGACCGCCGCGATCTCCCGCGTACCCGTCGCGGCGTAGCCCTGGTTGGCAAAGAGCTCGCCGGCGACGTCGAGGATCACCTCGCGCGTGTCAGTCGGTGTCGCGGCGTTGGTCGCGCGCGGCCGCCCGGGTCCACGAGTCACCGGAGGGTACGAGCCCGAGTTGGACTTTTCGATCGATCGATAGATAATGGGCACATGGTATCCGTCCCTCCGGGGCCGCCCCCCGGATCCACCGCCACGACCGCCGGCGCGCGTGACCATGCCCGGGCCCAGGCCGACGCCCAAGTGGTCGGCATGCCGACCCTCCCGGCCTCCCGGGCCCGGGATCTCCCGAGCGGGATCGCGCCCGACACCGTGCTGTGGGAAGAGGTGCTCGATGCCGGCGAGTACGCGGCGCACCTCCTCCCCCGCGGCGCCCAGTTGCGGCTCACCGACCTCGCGGGCGACGCCTGTGCGCACGTCGCGATCCACCACGCCGAACTGCCGAGCGAGCGTCTCAACCTCGCCGACACCACCAAGGTCCAGTGGCAGACGTATCCGGGCCGCGGCTCGCTGCTCCTCTCCGACCGGGGGCGCGTGCTCGCCGCGATCTCCGAGGACACCTCCGGTCGTCACGACACGATCTGCGGCGCCCCCACCCGAGCCGATCACGACACGAAGTACGGCGACGGGCGCGTCGAGGGCCCATTCCCGAGCGCGCGCGACCGATTGATCGTCGCGCTCGCGAAGTTCGGCTTGGGCCGGCGCGATCTGCCGCCGACGATCTCGTTCTTCAAGGGCGTGCGGGTCGACGCCGACGGTGCGCTCCACCTCGACGACGTTCCCGGCGTCGCGGGCGCGTTCGTCGAGCTCCGCCTCGAGCTCAACGTGATCGTCTCGGTCGCGAACGTCCCGCACGTGCTCGACGACCGAGAGCAGTACCCGTGCACACCGCTGCGCCTCACGGCCTGGCGTGGTGCGGCACCCCTCTCGGCCGCGTCGCGCGAGTCGACACCGGAGCGGGACCGCGCCTACTTGAACACCGACGACTGGCTCCTCGGGTCGACACCCGCGGGCGCCGAGTGAGGAGAGCATGACTGCGCTCGTCGACACCGTTGTTGCCGCCCGGGCTCCGTGGTCGGGCATCGTGCCCGCGGGCGGCACGATCACCATCACCGATCTCGCGGGGAACCAGGCGGTCGACTGCCTGTTCTACGACGCGCACGACCACGCGGAGCGATACTGCGCGCACGCGACCATGGCCGCGCAGCGCAACATCTTCCTCACGACGGGCTCGGTGCTCCGGTCGAACGAGGGTCGTCCGCTCCTGGAGATCGTCGCCGACACCTGCGGCCGGCACGACACGATCGGCGGCGCCTGCAGCCAGGAGTCGAACACGTTGCGCTACGGGCACCACACGAAGCACCAGCACGCGTGTGTCGAGAACTTCCTCTTCGAGGCCGCGAAATGGGACCTCGGCAAGCGCGACCTCGTGAGCAACATCAACTGGTTCATGAACGTGCCCGTCGAGCCCGACGGCACGATGGGCATCGTCGACGGGATCTCGGCCCCCGGGCTGCAGGTCACTTGCCGGGCAGCACGCGACGTGCTGGTGCTCATCAGCAACTGCCCCCAGATCAACAATCCCTGCAACGGATTCGATCCCACGCCCGTCGGCGTCGTTGTCTCCGGTCCCTGAGCCGGTCATCCGTGTTCGACAAGGTCCTCGTCGCGAATCGAGGCGAGATTGCGTGCCGCATCATCGCGACCCTGCGCCGCATGGGCGTGGGCTCGGTGGTGATCTACTCGGACGCCGACGCCGCGACGCTTCCCGTACGGCTGGCCGACGAAGCCGTGCGCGTCGGCCCGGCGCCGGCCTCCGCCAGCTATCTCGACGCGCACGCCGTCATCAGCGCTGCGCTCGAGCGCGGCGCGGCCGCGATCCATCCCGGCTACGGCTTCCTCGCCGAGCGGGCCGACTTCGCCGAGCACGTCGCGGCCGCCGGGCTCACGTTCATCGGGCCCACACCCGACCAGTTGCGCATCTTCGGCGCCAAGCACACCGCACGCGCCCAGGCCGAGATCGCCGGCGTGCCGATGCTGGCCGGGACCGGCGTCGTCACCTCGCTCGACGACGCGCTGGCCGCGGCCGCGACCGTTGGTTACCCGGTCGTGGTGAAAGCGACGGCGGGCGGCGGCGGCATCGGCATGCGGGTGTGCGGCGACGCGGCCCAACTCGCCGACTCCTTCGAAAGTGCCCGCCGCCAAGCCGGCGCCGCGTTCGGCGACGAGCGCGTCTACCTCGAGCGCTGGCTCGCGAACGCGCGGCACGTGGAGGTGCAGATCGTCGGCGACGGCGCCGGCCGCATCGTCACACTCGGCGATCGCGACTGCTCGGTCCAGCGCCGGAACCAAAAGGTGCTCGAGGAATGCCCCGCGCCCGGGCTTCCCGACGCGTTGCGCGCGCGCCTGCTCGACGCCGCCGAGCGGCTCGGATCGTCGGTCTCGTACCGCTCGGCCGGGACCGTGGAGTTCCTCGTCGATGTCGGAACCGACACCTTCGCGTTCCTCGAGGTGAACGCCCGGTTGCAGGTCGAGCACACCGTGACCGAGGCGGTGTGGGGCGTCGATCTCGTGGAGTGGATGCTCCGCATCGCCGCCGGCGACACGACGGTGCTGGATTCGGCGCCGACACCGCGCGGCCACGCGGTCGAAGCGCGCGTCTGTGCCGAGAACCCGTGGCGCGGCCACGAACCGAGCGCGGGGATCCTCGACGCCGCGTCGTTTCCCGGCGACGTCCGTGTCGACACGTGGGTGGAGGCCGGCGCCGACATCACCGCGAACTACGACTCGCTCCTCGCCAAGGTGATCGCGCACGGCGACACGCGAGCAGTTGCGCTCGACCGCCTCGCCGGTGCGCTCGGCGCGACGCGCCTCGAAGGCGTCACCACCAACCTCGACCTCCTCCGCGCCGTGGTGACCGCGCCCGACTTCGTCGAGGCCCGGCTCTCCACTTCGTTGCTCACGGGCATCACTCCGAACGTTCGCGCGATCGAAGTGCTGTCGGGCGGGACCTTGACCACCGTGCAGGACCATCCGGGCCGGCTCGGCTACTGGTCGGTGGGCGTGCCACCGAGCGGTCCGATGGACGACCTGTCGTTCCGCATCGGCAACCGCGTCGTCGGTAACGCCGAAGGGGCGCCGGGCCTCGAGCTGACCGCCCGCGGGCCTCGCTTGCTCTTTCACGCGCCGAGCACCGTGTGCGTCGCGGGCGCGCCGAGCGCCGCCACCGTCGACGGGCGTCCCCTCCCCATGTGGGAACCGGTTGCGGTCGCAGAAGGCGAGACCGTCACCGTCGACGAGATCGGCCCGCCCGGTGTGCGCGCCTACCTGCTCGTGCGCGGCGGCATCGACGTCTCCCCGGTGCTGGGCAGCGCGTCGACGTTCACCCTCGGTGGATTCGGCGGATATGCCGGGCGTGCGCTGCGTACCGGCGACGTCTTGCGGATCGCCGAATCCGAAACCATCGAGACCGACGCGCGGGTCGCCGGCGAGCCACCTGACATCTCCGACGACTGGGAGATCGCGGTGCTCGTCGGACCGCACGGCGACCCCGAGTTCCTCACACCTGCCGACATCGACGCGTTCTACGCCACGGAGTGGCGCGTACACCACAACTCGGCCCGCACCGGCGTACGGCTCGTCGGCCCCGGCCCGTCGTGGGCCCGGCCCGACGGCGGCGATGCCGGCCTCCACCCTTCGAACATTCACGACACCGCGTACTCCGTGGGGTCGATCGACTTCACCGGCGACGTCCCGATCATCCTCGGGCCCGACGGTCCGAGCCTCGGTGGCTTCGTTTGCCCCGCGGTGGTCGTCGGCGGCGACCGGTGGAAGCTCGGTCAACTCCGGCCCGAAGCCCGCGTCCGATTCGTGCCCGTGAGCGACGACACCGCCGAGCAACGACGCACCGCGACCAACCACGCGCAACGCACGCCGGCACCCATTGCGCAAGCACCGCGCGACGCGGGCGGCGGGATCCTCGACTCGTGGCCCGCTGACGCCGGCCGGCCCGCGGTGCAATGGCGACGCAGCGGCGAGGACTACCTCCTCGTCGAGTACGGGCCGATGGTGCTCGACCTCGAGCTCCGGTTCCGGGTGCACGCGCTGCAGCAGTGGCTCGAGGAGTCGGCGCCACGCGGGATCATCGACGTGACGCCGGGGATCCGGTCGATCCAGGTGCACTTCGATCCCGATGCGGTGACGTCTCGGAAGATGCTCGACGTGTTGCGCGCCGCCGAAGGCGAGCTCCCGCCGACCGACGCGACCACCGTGACGAGTCGAACCGTGCACCTCCCGTTGAGCTGGGACGATCCCGCCACACGCGAGGCCATTCACCGGTACATGTCGACGGTGCGCGCCGATGCACCGTGGTGCCCGTGGAACATCGAGTTCATCCGGCGCATCAACGGCCTCGACTCCGTCGACGACGTGAAACGCATCGTCTACGACGCGTCGTACCTCGTGCTCGGCCTCGGCGACGTGTACCTCGGCGCGCCCGTCGCGACGCCGATCGATCCGCGTCACCGGCTCGTCACCACGAAGTACAACCCGGCGCGCACCTGGACCCCGGAGAACGCCGTCGGCATCGGCGGCGCGTACTTGTGCATCTACGGCATGGAGGGCCCGGGCGGCTACCAGTTCGTCGGCCGGACCGTCCCCGTGTGGAATCGGTTCCGCCGCACGACCGACTTCACCGAACCGTGGCTGCTGCGATGCTTCGACGAGCTCCGGTTCTTCGAGGTCGGCGCCGAGGAGCTCCTCGACTGGCGCCGCGACGTGCTGACCGGGCGAACGGAGCTCCAGGTGGAGCACTCGACGCTGCGCCTCGCCGATCACCTCGAGTTCGTGCGCGCGCACGCGTCGGAGATCGGCGAGTTCCGTACCCGTCAGCAACACGCGTTCAACGCCGAACGCGGGCGATGGGCCGAGGCGGAGCTGCTGCGGCCCGACGTCGGTTCCCCGCCCGGCGGCGACGACGCTCCGTTGCCGCCGGGCGCCACCGCGGTCGAGGCCAGCCTGCTCGCGAGCGTGTGGAAGGTCGTGGTCGAAGTCGATCAGCACGTCGCCGCAGGTGATCCGCTCGTCGTGCTCGAGAGCATGAAGATGGAGACGACCGTGAACGCGCCGATCGCGGGCCGTGTGGTGCGCATCATGGTCGCGAGCGGCCAAGACGTTGTGCCCGGCCAGGCGTTGGTGGCGATCCGGTGACCGGAGACTTGTCCCGCGTCGACGCCGCGCTCGCCGCGGCGGATCGCGCGGGCTCGCTCGGCGCGTGGATCACGCGCGCCGATGCCGGCGCCGTGCGCGCGGCTGCGCGCCGCCTCACCGGCACCGAGCCCATCTCGGGTTGGACCGTCGCGGTGAAGGACAACGTCGACGCCGAGGGTTACGAGACCACTGCCGGCCATCCCGCGTTCGCGCGCCGACCGGCGGCCGGCGCGCCGGCGGTGCAGGCACTCGTCGACGCTGGCGCGATCATCGTGGGCAAGACGAACCTCGACCAGTTCGCGACCGGTCTCGTCGGCACGCGATCGCCCTTCGGACCGGGCCGCAACCCGCGTTCGCCCGAGCATGTCGCCGGAGGCTCGAGCTCGGGTTCGGCGATCGCGGTGGCGGTGGGCGCCGCCGACATCGGTGTCGGAACCGACACCGCCGGGTCGGGCCGGGTACCGGCCGCGCTGTGCGGGGTCGTCGGGCTCAAGCCGACACGCGGCCTCGTGAGCACGCGCGGTGTCGTGCCGGCGGTCGCCGGCCTCGACTGCGTCTCGGTGCTCGCGCGCACGGTCGGCGAGGCCGCGACCGCGCTCGACCTCATGGCCGGGTTCGACGCGCACGACCCCTGGAGTCGCGCGCCCGGCTCCGGGGCGCCCGCCGTGGGGCCCGGCCCGTTGCGCGTCGGCGTTCCCCGTACTGTCGATCTCGCCGGGCTCGACGCGCCCGCCGAGCGAGCTTGGCGCGCGGCGCTCGACTCGCTCGACCGCCTCGGACCCGTCGCCGAAGTGGACCTCGCGCCCTATCTCGACGCCGGCGCGTTGCTGTACCAAGGCGCGTTCGTGGCCGCGCGGTGGCATGCGTTCGGCGCGTTCCTGACCGCGCATCCCGACGGCGCCGACCCGACGGTCGCCGGGATCGTGGAGTCGGCGCGGGCATTGCGGGCCGACGCGCTCGTTGGCGACCTCCAACGACTGCAGGCGCTCCGCCACGCGTTCGCGGCCACCCTCGATTCGGTCGACGTGATCGCGCTGCCGACGGTGGGAACGGCGCCCACCCTGGCCGAGGTCGCGGCCGATCCCGTGGGCGTGAACACCGCGATGGGCCGCTTCACCAACGGCACGAACCTGCTCGACCTGTGCGCGGCGGCGGTGCCGGCCGGAGCTCGGTCCGACGGCCTGCCGTTCGGCATCACGTTCCTCGGGCCCGCGTTCGCCGACGCGACCGTGGCGACGGCCGCAGCTCGTTTCGTGGCCGAGCCCGATCCGGCTGCCCCCCGGTGGACCCGATGGGCCACGGTGATCGTGATCGGCGCGCACCTCACCGGCCAACCGCTCAACCATCAGCTGACGGAGCGCGGCGGCCGGTTGCTGCGCGCGACTCGCACCGCTCCGGTCTACGCGCTGTACGCGCTGCCCACGACACCACCCAAGCCGGGTTTGGTGCGTGTCGACCAGGGCGGGGCCGCAATCGCGGCCGAGCTCTGGCAGATGCCGCTCGATCGCTTCGGCGAGTTCGTGCTCGACGTCGCGGCGCCGCTCACCATCGGCACCGTCGAGCTCGCCGACGGGAGCACGCACCCCGGATTCCTGTGCGAGGCGATCGCGACCGCGGGTGCGCCCGACATCACGCGCTACGGCGGCTGGCTCGCGTATCAGGAGGCACGGCGATGAGCACCGAACCGGCGCGCTTCTTGCTCGAACCCGCCGCGTACACCGATGCGTCGTGGTTCGCGCGCGAGCTCCGGTTGGTGTTCGGCCGCACCTGGCACGTGGTCGCGCACGTCGAGCAGCTGCCGCGCCCCCGAGACTTCGTGACCGTGCGCGTCGGCGGCGCGCCGATAGCGATCGTCCGCCAGGGCGACGGGACCCTGCGCGCCTTCCACAACGTGTGCCGCCACCGGGGGATGGTGATGCTCGACGGTTGCGGAAGCCTGCGCGACGACATCGAGTGCTCGTACCACGGCTGGCGGTACGACCTCGACGGCGCGCTGCGGGTCGTTCCCCAACGGCGCACCCAGTTCCCCGATCTCGACGCGTCGGTGTGCGGCCTGCTGCCCGCCTCGGTCGACGTCTGGGAGGGCATGGTGTTCGTCAATCCCGATCCGGCGGCGGTCCCGTTGCCCGAGTCGTTGGCCGGATTGCCCGAGCACATCGGCAGCCACCGTCCGGGCCGGCTCACGCTCGCCGGCGTCGCCGACGTGCCGGCCGCCTGCAACTGGAAGCTGCTCGTCGAGAACCATGTCGACGTGTACCACCTCTGGTACCTGCACCGCGAGTCGCTCGGTGACTTCGACCACAACCAGTTCGAGCACCGTCAGCTCGGCGCGAACTGGGCGAGCTACGAGCCGCTCCGGAAGCTCGACGTCGACGCGGCGCGGCTCACCAGCGGGACGGTTGCCATTCGCGAGCTCGACGAACGCGACCGCCTCGGCCTCGGGGCGCACCTCGCGTTCCCGAACACGTTGCTGGCCTCGAACGCCGAGTTCTTCATGAGCTACGCGGTGGTGCCCGACGGACCTGCGCACTCGCACATCGAGATCCGCGTCCGCGCCGAGGAGGGCGCCGACGGCGATGCGCTCGTCGCGGCCGCGAAGTCGTTCATCGCGGAGGACATCCACGCCTGCGAGCGGATCCAGGCCGCGCTCCACTCCCCGTGGTTCGCGGTCGGCCCGCTGGCCCGCGAGCACGAGTCCCCCATCACCGCGTTCCAACAGCACCTGCTCGACCTCCTGTCGTGACCGTGCCCCGACGGTTCGTCGGTGCTTGGGAGCGCGACGAGCTCCGCATCGCCGGACGCGCCGTGCCCGGCATCGGGCGCGCGGTGTGGATCGAGGCCGGCGGCACGTACGTCGACGTGCGCGCGCCGGGCACCGTCGCGAGCGGCACCAGCTTCGGAGGGCGCAGCACCTGGCGAGCTCCGATCTTCACGTGGCACCACGACCTCGACCTGCACCCACGCCCGGGCCGCGTCGACCGGGGCGAGCTCACGTGCCTCGAGAACCGGATCGTCGAGCGCGGAACCGGCATCGACGACAATGACGCGCCGTACGAAGAGCACTGGCGCCGGCTCCCCACGACCGATGCCGTCACCGCGATCGCCGCCCACGAGAACGGACTGGCTGCGCGAGCCGGCGACCATGCCGCCTTGTTGCTCGCGGCCCGACGCGCTCGGGGCCCGTGCGCGCGCGCGTGGCACTACGCGAGCGGGCGGTGGATCGAGGTGATCACGCTCGGTTCCCCGGGAAACACGCCGGTGCCCCACGGACCGGGCTGGCGACTCACGCAGGGCTGGACCGCGCGCTGAGCGAGGTGGCTCCGGAGAGGTGGCCTCCGGCGGAGTCGCTTGTGGGCTGGTTGGCGTGGTCCTGGGCTGTTCGGACTTGCCGCGCATTGGTCGCGCGGCGAAACCCGCCGCGCGTATGCACGATTCATTCGCGTTTTCGCGCGTGTTCGAGGTGGTGTGTTCGGTGGTGGGCCCAGCACAGGAGTGTGAGGTTGTCGAGGTTGGTGGGGCCGCCGTCTTCCCAGTGCCAGATGTGGTGTCCTTCACACCAGCCGGGGAGGACGGTGCAGCCGGGGGCGGTGCAGTGCCGGTCGCGGGCGACGAGCGCCCGCCACAACGGCGCGGGGATGTTGCGGGTGGTGCGGCCGACGTCGATGATGAGGCCGTCACCGTTGGTGATGATCCGGTTGATGTTGCAGTCACACGCCAACCGTTCCAGCGTGGCGCGCGACAGCCGCCCGTACCGTTCGCCCTCGACCCGCACATCGGCGATCAACTCGGGATGGTCGGCGTCGTGGTCGTGGAGATCGGCGACGAAGCTCAAGTGCGGCTGCCCACGCCGCCGCGTCGAGGGGCTCACGTGGTTGTGGTTCACGATCAGTGACCGGCGGCAGATCTCCACGAATGCTTCGGCGTACCGTTGGGAGGTGCGGCGTTTGTCGCCGTCGACCTTGAGGTCGGCGGCCATGGCTTCGACCGCGGCACTGACGATCTCACCGGCTTCGGGATCCAAGGATGCGTTGACGTGGACCCGGTCACCGACCAACGACGCATGGAACCGGTTCTTGGCGTAGGCCTGCTCGTCGGTCTTGGCGCCGCCGTCGCCGTCGATCGCATCCGTGTAGCGGGCCACCGCGGCCCGCAACGACTTCGGGTCGACGTTGCGGGCGACGTCGACCAGCCCGGACTCGATCTCGGCGAGTTGCTCGGCACGCGTGTCGGTGTACGCGTTCGCGATCACTGTCGCGTGCGCCCGGGAGATGTCACCGGCGTCGAAGGCGTTCTGGGTGGCGGGGAGTTGCTCGAGCCGTTTGGCGAGGTGCACGGCCCGGCGGGCGGCATCCGCGTTCATCTTGCAGCGTTGTTGGATCGCAGCCGCCGCGCTCAAGAACC
>Ga0265338_10001771_pt1 | contig 34051 bp, 30 predicted proteins | sample 42126metaG_FD_193579 | JGI IMG/M metagenome (GOLD analysis project Ga0265338, IMG submission 193579) | Rhizosphere microbial communities from Carex aquatilis grown in University of Washington, Seatle, WA, United States - 4-21-26 metaG | ecosystem: Host-associated > Plants > Roots > Rhizosphere...
CTTCAATGGCGCGCGCGCCATCGAACTGAGCAGCGAGCCGCTCGCCAAGCTGGTCGCCGAAAACCGGCTGGGTGAAATCAACGGCATTGGCGAAGCCCTCCAGAAAAAAATCACCGAGCTCGTCACCACCGGTAAACTCGTTTACTACGAAGACCTGAAAGCCTCCGTCCCGCCGGGATTGCTGGCGATGATGGAAATCCCCGGCGTCGGCCCGAAGAAGATCAAGGTTTTGTACGACGAATTGAAAATCGACAGCGTCGAGGAATTGGAAAAAGCCTGCCAGGACGGGCGCGTTGCGAAGCTCAAAGGATTTGGCGAAAAAACGGCGGTAAACATTTGCGAGGGGATCAACCGCCGACGCTCCTACGCTTCGAAACACCTGCTGGGAGATGCATTGCTCGTGGCTGAATCCGTGCTGGACGATTTGCGCGCGCACCCGGATGTGGTTCGCTCCAGCGAAGCCGGCAGTTTGCGGCGTCGCAAGGAAATCATCGGCGACGTGGACTTGCTCGTGTCCTCCAAAAACCCGGCCGGGGTCATTGAATTTTTTGCGAACCGCCCCGGAAATCTGAGCGTCATTGCCAGGGGCGAGACGAAAGCCAGCGTTTTGCTCGCGGGCGGCATTCAATCCGATTTGCGCGTGGTGACCGACGCGGAGTTTCCGTTCGCCTTGATGTATTTTACCGGCAGCAAAGAGCACAACATCATCATGCGCCAGCGGGCCATTCAGCGCGGGTTGCGGCTGAACGAATACGGCTTGTTCCGCTCCAAGGAAGAAACGCGCGATCCGAAGTTGCTGGTCAAGTGCCACACCGAGGAGGAAATATTCCAGGAACTCGGGCTGAATTACGTGCCGCCGGAATGCCGCGAGGACACCGGCGAATTCGCGCTTGCGGAGCAGGAGCCGTTTCCGCGCCTCATCGAATGGAGCGACTTGAAAGGTTCGTTGCACAATCACTCCGTGTGGAGCGATGGCCGCATGACGACCGAGCAAATTGCCAAGGCCATGCGCGAGCTTGGCCTGTCGTATTGGGCGATCACCGACCACTCGAAATCTTCGATCCAGGCGAACGGCCTCGACGCGGCGCGATTGCGGCAGCAGATCAAGGAAATCAAAGCGTTGAACCAACGGCTGGAGGACGAAGGAATCGATTTCCGGCTGCTCACTGGCACCGAGGTGGACATTTTGGCGGAGGGGAAACTGGATTTTCCCGATGACCTCCTCGCTGAGTTGGATGTGGTGGTCGCGAGTGCGCATCAGCGCCTGGCCATCGACGAAGCGCAAAACACCAAACGCATTATTCGCGCCGCGGAAAACAAATATGTGCACATGCTCGGCCACCTCACGGGCAGGTTGCTGCTCGAGCGCGACCCGCAAAAAGTAAATATCCGCGAAGTCATCGATGCCTGCGCCGCGACCGGGACGTGGATCGAATTGAACGCGACCCCCGACCGGCTCGACATGGATTGGCGCCATTGGCAGTACGCCAAAAGCAAGGGCGTGAAGTGCGTCATCAATTGCGACGCGCATCGATTTGAGCACGCGGGCTATTTGCGGTTGGGCGCCGACGTGGGGCGCAAAGGTTGGCTGACCAAAGCAGACGTGATGAACACGCTGCCATTGGCAAAGCTAATGAAGGAATTGAAGAAAAAGCGTGGTTGATCGCGCAATATTATGTCACAGAGAGCGCTGCAAAATTTCAGCAAGCTCGCCCTCGGTCAGCGCGATGGGGTTTGCCTTCATGCTGCTGGCATTCATCGCGTTCTTCACGATCTCGTCAATGTCTTCGGGTTTGATTCCGTGGCTGCCGAGCCGCGGAATTTTGAAATCGCTCACGAGTTGCCGAACCCATTCGACGCCGGCGGTCACTGTGGCGTGTTCGTTTCCGGTGAGTATGCGGGCAACGTGGCCATACCGGTGGATGGCGGAGTTGGCGCTTTCGCGTTTGCTCAACGCCCGCATGTTCGCTTCCATCACCTGCGGCAGCAGCGCCGCGCAAATTTCTCCGTGCGGCGCGGAAAACATTCCCCCAATCGGCCCGGCGAATCCATGCACGGCGCCGAGCCCGGCATTGGCCAACGCCATCCCGCCAAAGAGGCTGGCGACGGCCATATTCTCGCGCGCTTCCTTGTTTTTCCCGTTCTCAACCGCGTTTCGGAACGACCGCGCGACTCGGCGGATGCCTTCCACGCAAATGGCGTCGGTCATGGGATTGGCGCGCAGGCACACATAAGGCTCGATCAATTGAGTGAGTGCATCGAGGCCGGTGCTGGCGGTGATGCCGGGCGGCAGATCGTAAGTCAGTTCGGGATCCACTAGGGCGATGCCCGGCAGCATCAAGGGACTCCGCAAGCTGACTTTCAGGCGATGCTCGGGCGAAGCCAGCACGGCGTTGCGCGTGGCTTCGGAACCGGTCCCCGCGGTGGTGGGAATTGCCATGTATCGCGCCGGTCGTTTCGTGAGGGATTTTCCCTTGCCGATGATCTCCAGGTAATCAAGCACGTCGCCCTCGTTTTGCATCATTGCCGCGATGGCTTTGCCGGCGTCGAGCACGCTGCCACCGCCGATGCCAATGACCCAATCGCAATTTTCACTTTTAGCGAGGGCGACGCCATCGCGCACGGTTTGAATTGCAGGCTCTCCAGAAACGGAGAACGTCGGGGCTTCAATATCGTTTTCGCGCAGGAGTCGGAGCAGCGGTTCCGCGCGTTGAGGGTTCTTGCCGGTGACAACCAAGGGACGTCGGCCGGCTTTCTTGATGGTGGGACCGGCCCCGCGCAGAGTCCCCGGTCCGAAGATAATTCTGTCTGCCGTAGCAAATTCGAATTGCATCACCAGCCCTTGTCCTCGGGAAAAACATTCGTGAGCGTAACGCGGTTGCGCGGTTCGGCCATCATGGATGCGACGGTATCGCGCCAGGCCGCATAATGTTTGGTTTCTTTGTGCGCGGCGTTGGCCTCGGCGTTGCGATACACTTCAACCAGCACAAAACGTGACGGATCGTCGGACTGTTGGGCGACGTCGAAGCGGGCGACGCCAGGTTCCTTCACGCTTTCGCGCGCGTTGGCGAGCGTCGCCTCTTTGAAGGCTTCGATTGATTCCGGTCGGACGTGAATTTGGACGTGGACGATAAGCATTTTAGAGCGTGAGGAATTTCAGGACTTCGACTTCCTTGCGAAAGACGAGTTCGACGATGTTACCGTTGAAACGGACGGAAAGCGGGCAGCGTGGTTCAGATTTTACCCACATGATTTTCCCAGTCTTCGGATCCAGGCGCCGAATGTCCATCAAGGAATCCAACATGCCGGGCAGGGTCGTGAGGCTGTCTGGGTCGAGGTCGTCCGCTTGGTGGCTGGCGAAACAGAAAACAAATTTTCCTTCCACGTGCGAGACCAACCCGCCCGGTTGCACGTTCCAGTACACTTTGCCGGTCTTGCAATCGATGCGAAGCACGACGGCGGAGATTTTTTTGTTGATGTCGATTTGGCGCGAAAAGCGGATGCTGTCGAGATCAGCGGTGGTGGAGTTCACGTACATGGATCCGAGATCATCAAAGAATACGCCCACGATACCGATGGTCGGCACGCGCCAGCGAACGTTCCCGCTGGCGAGGTCAAACGCGGTGAGCGTTGCCTCATCAAAAACGTACAAAGCATCGTCGCGTTCAATCACGGGGCCGGCTCCCATTGAGGTCTGGCCCGGGTCGTTGTCATCGAGGCCGCTGCCGCCTTTGATTTTGTAAGCGAGGTTGGCTTGCCACAATTTCTTGTTCGATTTATCGAGCACCACAAACATCTCGCCACCGGAGACAATGGTAACGGTCTTTTGTTCGATGACCGATGGCGGCCCAATGATTTCGCCGGTCCAATCGGGAACGTCCGTGGCATCGACGCGATGCACGGTGACCTGGTAGCGGCTGATGTCTTCGCTGACGCTATCGCCGCCGCGTCCGCGTTGCATCTCGTTGAGGATTTCATTGGCCATCGCCGCGGTGTTGGTGATGGAGGGATTGCTTTCGAGTGCAGATTGACCGGGTTTATCCTTCATGACTTTGCGAGTGCGGCTGCGCGCTTCCAAAACCTTGGAAACCCACTCGAGATACCCGTATTTGCTTTTGACGAATGATCCGCCGCGGCTGAACGGGTCCGTGACCTGAGCGTTCCGGTCGGCGCCCGCGGGCCGGTCCGGTGGTTCGTCTTCTTTAATTTCGTTCAGAATGTCGTTTTGGTGCTTGGCATTCGAAAGGGTGGCCGGCAAAGCAATTTTGGCCGCGTACGGCAGATTCTGGGCGTCCTGGGCGACCTGCGCCGGGTCCATCGGTTTATCGTTGTCAACTCCGGCGTTGGTGGGAAGGCCAGTCGATTGGCTGGTTTTTGATTGCGCACCCTTTTTCACGGACGCCGCGGGTTTAACAGTTCTTGTGCTGGCGAGGACGGCGGAGGATCTCGGTTGGCCGATTGTTTCTGTGTGGGCCTCGCCGGATGCGAGGCTGATACGAGTGACTAGAAGCTGGCCAAAGGCGTTTTCATCGGCGAACTGCAATTCGCCGCCCTCGACGTTTGCCTCGTGTCGGCCGGCTGCGACGGTGATTTCCTTGCCCGCTTTGCCGGTTTCCCAATCGTAGCCGGTCAATTTTCCGTTGCGCTCGATCCAGATGTTTTGTTCGTGGACGAATAGTTGGAGTGAAGATTCCATTTCCTTTTGGACCTCCTTTTCGAGGTCCTGGCGCAGTGGAACATGAGGCCGGGACTCGGAGTCGGCGCCACGCCTGATCGCGGAAGCAAGACTGGCTTGGTAGGCATCCATCTGGCGATCAACCTCGGCTTCGATTTGTTGCTTCGTAATTATTTCGCTGGTCCAGGTGGCGGTTTTCGAACCGAGTTTGTAGCGGGCGAGCAGGCCGCCGTGCAGGAATACGATCTGGTCTTTGCCGACGATGCGCGAGTTGCCAGCGTAGGACATCTCGGGAAAACGCACGGAGAAGATGGCATGCGGACGGGTGGCAAACAGCGTCCACCAGATCCAAACACCCGCAAAAACCGCTAGTCCAACCCCGACTCCCATGCCCAGCCACCAGATTTTACGCCATCGCCGGGCTTCCACGACGGATTTTTGGCCGGCGAAAACCGGCACTTTGACTCCGTGCGATTCCGCTTTGGCCTGGCACAGGGGTGAACAGACGAAGCCGAAAAGCTCCATGCATTTCGGGCAAATGGGCTTGCGGCACACGCGGCAATGTTCCACCGAGACTTCACCTGGGTGTTTCGGACATGGCTGACCGAAGTCTGCGGACCCCTCCTCTGGCGGCATTGTGGCAGCTACCGGGGTGCCGTGTGTTGACGTTGAGGCGCTGGTCGAAAGCGATAAGCGCGTTGGAACAGCGGGCTCCGAACTTTTTGGGCGCGCTGGCGTCGGGACGCGCATGGCGGTGGACTTGGCCTTCGGGGCGGGAGCCGCCGGGGTGACTTGGGCGGGCGGGGCGGCAGCGATCCCGAGTTCCTGACGCACGAGGTCATTGATGGGGCCGGACAAATCGAGGTTGCAGTTGGGGCAGACGAACCGCACCGGGTCGCGCGCCATTTCCGGAGTGACATCGATGACGTATTTTGCTCCGCATTGGCATTGGACTTTCATAGCGACTCAGGGTTTGGGGTTCAGCAACACGATCGGTGGTTCCACGACGAGGGGGAAGGGCGCATTGCCCGTGCTGGAAACCACGCTGCCATCGCCCGTCATAAAATTGCCGCCGCCTTTGCCGTGGTTATTCCCCGGAGATTTGCCCGTCTCGGAAAACACGGTTGAGCCGGTAGTCTTGGAACTCGTATTGACCTGCGCGTCCGACATTAAAACCTTATCAGTTTCGCTCGCTCGGCGACCCATGTAATAGGCATAACTGATTTTCCAGTCGCGCAGCGATTTATCCGGCGGCAAGGAGGAACGTCCGATGGTCGGGCAGATAAATATGGCGGTGTCGGAGGTGTAATGGGGCACCAGCGTTGCGAGGGCAGCTTCAGAAGTAACCGCGTTGGTGGTCTCGGGATATTTATCGGCGTTGTCGTGAGCATAAATCTGCATCGCGAGGTAAATTTTTTCGAGATTCTGTCGGCACGAACCAAGGTCGCGGTCGCGTTTGGAGGGTCCATGGTTCCAATACATGGTGGTGAGAATAAGAACGACGGCCAAGACGACGAGCAGTTCGATCAACGAAAATGCTGCGTTGTTGGACGGCGGGCACCGGAGCTGGCGCGGCTCCTTCATGAATATCTTATAGTCCAAAATGTGGCCTCGCCGCAATGGCGAATACGAGAGACTTTTGCGCGAGGCGGAGAAAATGGCTGTCCTACGCATTGGTGCGCAATACGATGGGTGCCATTTCCAGGTTTCTGGGGATAAGACCGAATGAATCTTTATTACATACTTCGTTAAAGTGCCTGTAAGTTGAATCATGAAACCCAGGCACGAATCTCAAATCATGGAATCGATTAATCCGCCCCGCGCGATTTCCTTCGACCTTACCGATGACGGTTCCATTCCCAACAGCCGACTGCCGCTGGTGATTTATCAAGGGGCCGTCAAACTGGCGCCGCGGGATCCGGCGTCGCTGTTCGAACAGTTGTTTGCGGCTAACAATTGGACGGGAAGCTGGCGGGACGGGGTTTATACCTATCATCATTACCACAGCACCACGCACGAGGTGCTGGGTGTCTATGCCGGTTCGGCGACGGTGAAGTTCGGCGGTGACAAAGGCATCAAACAAAAGCTGACGGCGGGGGATGTGGTGATTATTCCGGCGGGTGTGGCGCACAAGAATCTGGGGGCGAGCAGTGATTTCGGCGTGGTCGGCGCGTATCCGAACGGAGCGGAATGGGACATGAATTACGGCCAGAAAAAGGAACGTCCGCAAGCGGACGAGAATATCGCGCGGGTTCCGTTGCCGGAATTGGATCCCGTCTACGGCGCGGGTGGCCCGCTGCATGAGCTTTGGGTGTGACCAATTTGAGTAAGTGGCCGCGCCGGATATGAATAAATGGCCGTCGCAACAATCGTTGGAGTTTTCGCTCAATTTAGCATGCCCAAATTGACAGTTCCTCGGATCGTTGTCATTTCATCGAATTATGTTGCCACAAGTCATGACGAGTGGCCGAGATTCTACGTCCGATTTCTGACCAGCGGCAACATTTTCGTATCGCGGATAGTTTTACCGACTGGCGTTGGAGCGGATTGCCATAATTGGCGTGACGCCACTTTTCCGTACGCACCACCGTTCCGTGGATTTCGCGTCTTCGCTCCAAATTCTGTAGTCCGTCCTTTCCCATTTCGCCGACGCTTCTTTCAGAAGCGGTACGAGTTTCTCGCCCTCGATTTTCTTTTGCGGCGGCAAGCCGCACAAGCCCACCAGCGTCGGATAACTGTCCAGCGACTCGACGATGCGGGTGCAACTCGCGCCGTTGCCAGTCGTGCCCGGCTCGGAAATGATCAGCGGCACGCGCGTGCCCATTTCAAACCGAGAACCGGTCTCGCTCAAGCGTCGCGACAAGGGCGGGCGGTTGCTGCGCCTGGAATGCACGGTCAATGACGCGACCTTTTTTGCACCATTAACGAAATACAATTTATATAATTACCATTGATGATATATGATAAAACCCATTGACTTAGTAGTATATTAAGCTAAGATTTGGACTGTGGCAGCTTTGGAGCTGGTGACCACCCTACCGGACGACTGGAGGTTTACCCTGAGAAATCTGTTAAAATGTCGTCCTTTAGATCCTTAATCTATTTTTCTCGCGGAAAAGTTCGAAGATTCTTCTTCGTTCGACGCGCTTTGTTTTCGGCCTGTGACAATGCCTCCCCGTCCGCCTCGACCTTCCGTCAAACTCTTGAAGCGAAACAAATCGCCTCAAATAAAAACAAATGAAAGCCCGCTTAGTTCACAGGGGCGAATCTGTTGTAAGCGCTGCTTGGCACCGCCTGGTTGGAAAATTGTTTCAACTGAACACGAATTTCCGACCAGCTTGGCCCGAAATAAAACCACGGCTTTGGCCCGAAGCGTGGCTGGGTTTTGAGCTTAACCCACAATTCTTCCACTGGAATGCGCGGAAGCCCGGGCATTTGGACAGTTCGATTCAAAGCCGATATCTTGTCCAACCGGAATATAAATCCGTTTTACTTGGCAATCTGCTTGTCGAAGCCAGCGATGTTTTATCTTTGGAAGGTGGCACGGTGGTGCGAGCCGTGCCCGGTCGAAAAACGCGGCGGATCGAGCTTACTTTGCCCAATGGATCAAAGCAGACCGCTTATTTGAAGTGCTATGAGAGCAAGCTGTCACGGCGACAGCACTGGCTCGGTTCCCGCCGCTGCGAAGAAAAGGATCTGGAATCCTTAAACGAATGGCGGCAAATCCTGGCATTGCGCAAACTCGGTTTCCGCACTGCCGCGCCTATGGCTGCAGGGTGGAAGAGAACTGGAAATGCAATCCGCAGTTTTGTCATGACTGCCGAGATTCCCGGCGCGGTGTCAGGCTATGACTTTTGGGCGGCCAGCAGCGATCCGAAAAAGCGTGAGTTCATCCCACGTTTGGCAGACCTGGCAAAACGGTTTCATCAGGCTGGTTTCATCCACAAGGATTTCTATCTCGACCATATTTTCGTGGCCGAGCGGGAAGACGATCTCGAATTGACGATAATTGACTTACAGAGGGTTTTGGGTCCGCGCACGTTTCGCAAACGCTGGCTGATCAAAGATGTTGGTTCAATGCTTTTTGCACTGCAAAAAGCCGGGGCGAAATGGCCGACGATTCTGCGATTCTTCAAACTCTATCATGGCACCCGGCGATCCAGTGGAAAGGAAAGGAAATTTCTGTGGAAAGCGCTTAAACGAGCCGCGAGGGTGCATGAGCACAAGCCAAAATTCGGCGAACCCGAACCGCGCAACTAGCCTCTATCGGCTTTTTCCAGGCAGGCAAACCAGTTGATGGAAACATATTTCCGCAGGCCTTTGGTTTCGACCAACCGTAGCCCACTGTCTTCCGCCTCGCGACGAAGCCGCCAATGTGTGATGGGACGTCCGTTTTGCCTTCGCCCAAAACAAATTCTGAAGACAAATTTCCGCAACGCGGTTGCGCTTAGAAGATGGTGAAACGAAATTAACACGCGACGGCGGGTTACCCGCGCGGCCTCGGCCAACATGCGCTGACGAACCACTGGATCAGCCTGGTGGTGGAGGATGCGCCAGATAATTACGCAGTCGAAGGAATTATCCGTGAATGGAAGCTTCATAAGATCCGCTTCCACGAAACCCGCCACGTTTGCATTGCCGATCGACTCTTTTCTGGCCTCTTCAATCATGTGCGGGGAAATGTCACCGCCGGTATATTGAAAACCCAGTTTCGTGATGTTTTCGATCATTCGTCCCGTGCCGCAGGGCAGATCCAAAACGTGCGCCTTCGGCGGCAGTTGGCTCAACCATTCCGTAATGATGGCATCCTCACGACGACTCCGGGAATTCCTGATTAAGTTGCGCGATTGTCGATACAGGGCTGCGCTTTCGGCCGATTGCCATGCTTGCTTGGCGCGTTCGGCGTGGGCGTCTCCGCTCAACGGAATTTCTTTGGCCACTTCTTGATTGTCCATGTTGCTAATCCATTTTAAGTGAAAACTGACTTTTCATAACGCGGCGTTCTTTGGGCAGCAATTCCTTCAACCGACCGGGCGGATGCAGCGCGTCCGCGTACACGGGTGAGGCGAGGTGCGGGTTGGGGATCAGTGCTTTCATGGTTTAAATTATTTGTTTGGGACAACTCCAGTTTTCATATCAGCGCGCGCCGCAATGCAAGGAGTTGTTACCTTTGTTTTTTGCGGTGCGTTGCTGGCCAAGGTTGGGAGGGAAAAGCCGGGAAGGTTGTTTTGTCGGGAACGCCAGCACCCCAAGCAACTGGCGGACAATCCCACAGCTCCAGCGGCTGGGTTTGGGCGATGCCAGAGCGGCAGAACTTGGCGTCAGCGAACTGGGTGGAGGCGTCGCAAACTCTTGTCTGACATTCGCCGAGACCAGGCTGAGGCAAGGGCGTGGCCCGAGTTTTTGAATATACTCCGAAATTTGACTGAATTCATACCACTTCAAAAGAAAACCCGAAGCCCCGGCGCGTTGCGCTGTCTTCGCCACTACTGAATCATACATCGTGGACAACAACACAACGTTCGTGCGGGGGGCGAGTCGTTTGATTGGCGCGACCGAATCCGCCCCGCTCATGCCGCCCATCCGCACATCCGAAAGAATGACGTCGGGCGCAGCCTCGGTTTCCAACGCCTGAAGCACCGCCTCTGCGGATTCAAATTGTCTCGCGCAGTGGATGTTCGAATCCCGGCTGAATAGGTCCGCAAGCATCTGCCGATAATCCGCATTGTCATCCACCAACCAAAGGGTTGTCACCGGGTGGCCGCCTTCTGCCTCCTTCTCAGGTTCCTGTTCCAGTTTCACAATGGACCAACCTTTCCAGCCCCGTGACCAGCGATGTCCCAGCGGTTTGATCCAAATTTTGAGATGAAACGGTCCACAGAACCGCTCGTGCCAAAATTTCCCGGCCCGCGCGGGGAAGCGTTGAAAAGAGAAACGTACTGAGCAAACCGCTCAGCAGATTCTGCAAAAAATATCTGACGCGACGGCGATTTCATAAACAGAGTTCCAACCAACACTACTGTGTCAGAACCTCCGGTCGGCCGGTCAGCACTCACTTCTTTTCAGAAAAACTCCCCCATCTTATTGGGGGCCTCTAAGATTCTGCACGGAGCTTAGGAGAGAACGACAATAATGTCAATTATATTGATAGAGATTAATAAAAATATTTTACTATTATCCAAAAATGCGTTGTAAATAACCATGTTATTATACTCGACTAATATAATGGATATTATCAAATTTACGCAAGATTGTCCGCCACATAAATAGTATTTAGCCGCCAATTAATTATGCCCACACCTGCCACCCGACTCTCTGGATTCTCCGAATCCGTCATTCGCGGCATGACACGGCTCGCCAATCGTTATGGTGCCATCAATCTCGCGCAGGGGTTTCCTGACTTTGATCCGCCGGAAGAATTGCTCGTCGCGCTCGAACGCGCCACGCGTGGGCCACATCATCAATACGCCATTACTTGGGGCGCGCCGAAATTTCGCGAAGCTCTCGCACGTAAGATCACACGCTTCACTGGGCTCGCGGTGGATCCGGATCAACATCTGGTCGTCACCTGCGGCAGTACGGAGGCGATGATGGTCGCGATGATGACCGCGTGTAATCCCGGTGACAAAGTCATCGTGTTCTCCCCATTCTACGAGAACTACGCCGCCGACGCGATTCTCTCCGGCGCAATACCGATCTATGTTCCGCTGCACGCGCCGGACTTTCGCTTTGATCCCGCCGAACTTGCCAATGCCTTCGCACAAAAGCCCAAAGCCATCATCGTATGCAATCCCTCAAACCCGACCGGAAAAGTTTTTACCCGCGCGGAACTGTCGGAAATTCTATCGCTCGCGGAAAAGCACGATGCGTTCGTCATTACGGACGAACCTTACGAACACATTGTTTTCGCGCCCTATGAACACGTCTACGCGGCGGCATTGCCCGGCGCATTGGAACGCGTCATCACCTGCAACTCACTCTCGAAGACGTACTCCATCACCGGTTGGCGCCTGGGTTACGTTCACGCCGCGCCGGGGATCATCGCACAGGCCCGCAAGGTGCATGACTTCCTGACGGTAGGTGCGGCCGCGCCTTTGCAAGAAGCCGCTGTGGCAGGATTGGAATTACCGCTTAGCTACTACGCCGGTTTGCGCGAACTCTACACGCAAAAGCGCGACGTCTTCTTGAGTTATCTGCGGCAAACCGGCCTGCCGTTCACCGAACCCCAGGGCGCGTACTACGTGATTGTGGATATTTCCTCGCTCGGCTTTGCGCGCGACACCGACGCCGCCGAGTGGTTTGTCCGCGAGGTCGGAGTCGCGGGCGTACCGGGTTCGAGTTTCTTCCGCGAACCGGAGCATCGGTTCCTCCGTTTTCATTTTGCCAAGAAGGAGGAGACCCTGCACGCTGCCGGCAAACGACTGCTCAACCTGATGAACCGACCGTGAGCGCGTCGCCCCAGCCTTGCCCAGTGAAATCAAAGCCCGCCCCCGTTAAGATACACTGGGTCCGCAGCAATGGTTTCATCCTGGGCCTGTTGGCCGCCGTGGGGCTGGCCTTTCTCTTTCCCGCACCCGGAGCGAAAGACGGATGGCTGCATCCCACCCTGCTGAACAACTGCGGGATAGCGCTGATTTTATTCCTTCAAGGACTCTCACTGGCCTTCGAGAAACTAAAGAGCGGAGCGGGTAATTGGCGGCTGCACGTCATGATCCAGTCCTTCACCTTCGTGATATTTCCCCTGGTCGGCCTGCTGCTCCAGTTGGTCGCACCCTTAGTATGGAAGTCCGAGCCGGCGGCGATTCAATCCGGTTTTCTCTATTTGTGCGTGCTGCCGTCCACGGTTTCCACTTCCGTCGTGCTCACTTCGGTTGCGCGCGGCAACACCGCCGGAGCGCTGTTCAATGCCGTATTCTCAAATATCCTCGGCGTGTTCCTGACGCCGGTGCTCATTCAGTTGCTGATGAGGACGACGGGTCAATCCACACCGCTCGGTCCGCTATTGATTAAAATCATGCTCCTGACACTCGCACCGTTCTTCGCCGGAATGCTCCTCCGCGAATTCGTGAAACGCTGGGTGGAAGCGCACAAGCCTTGGATCGCCCGCATTAGCAATACGATTATTGTTTTCATCGTCTACAGCGCTTTCTGCGATTCAGTGGAAGAAAGAATATGGCAAACGCACGGCTGGCGGCTGACCGCACAGGTATTGCTGTTGGTCATGCTGCTGTTCACCGCGATTTCAGCGATGGTTTACCTGACCTGCCGCGTGCTTCGGCTGGATCGCGCAGACATGATTGCCGCCTATTTTTGTTCCGTGAAAAAAACGCTCGCGATGGGCGTGCCGCTGGCGATGCTGATCTTTGGCCAACGCAGTGAGATTTCCCTGATCCTGCTACCGATCATGTTTTATCACCCGCTTCAGCTTCTGGTGAACGGCATCCTGGCTAATCGCTGGGCGATGGCCGGCGGCAATAAAGAAACGTAAACATTCGGCGAATCGGGAGCCGCTTATGCGGACCGCGATGAACATCTAGTGCGAGCATAAAAGCCAATTGAATTTATAGTGAATGTTTCATAACAAGTCCGAAATATATGTGTAAAGTAATACGCTAGAATTACTTAAGAATTACTATTGACACAGTGGAGTATTGCGGTATTTTAGGCAAAGTTTTTTGATGTAATTGAAAAACTGATTTTGCTCACCAGACTTCTGGAAGCTGAAAAATAAAATTCAGCTGAACGACCACCGACCTTGGAGGGAAGCTGCACTTAAAGACAGCTGAGATTGAAGATGACTAACTGCTCTCATTTTTGATTAGCCGTTTTGGCGATAAACCCAGGCTGTTTCAGATGGGTCTTGCCGAACGTTTTTCAACGATTGGGAAAACTTTGATCTCCGAACGAACCATTCACTCCAGAACATATGAAAACTTTTTTGAAAACGCTCGTTCTCGTCGCCGCTGCCGTATTGGCCGGCGGCTTGCAAGCCAAGGAAATCAAACTGCTCAACGTCTCGTACGATCCGACTCGCGAGTTGTATCAGGATTTTAACGCGGCCTTTGGCAAATACTGGAAGGAAAAAACCGGTGATGATCTGCATGTCGAGCAATCGCACGGCGGCTCGGGCAAGCAGGCATCGTCCGTTATCAACGGATTGCAAGCAGATGTGGTCACTTTGGCTTTGGCCTATGACATTGACGCGATTGCGGAGCAAACCCACAAGATTCCCGCCGATTGGCAAAAGCGGTTTCCCGATAACAGCGCGCCATATACCTCGACGATTATATTCCTGGTACGGAAAGGAAATCCGAAAGGCATTCATGATTGGGGTGATTTGCTCAAGCCTGAAGTCAGTATTATCACAGCAAATCCCAAAACTTCCGGCGGAGCGCGGTGGGCGTACTTGGCTGCCTATGCTTACGCCTTGGAGACGTACGGTCACGATGATGTGAAGGCGCGTAATTTTGTGAAGGAAGTGTATAAACGAGTGCCGGTTTTGGATTCGGGCGCGCGCGGGTCGACCGTGACCTTTGCCCAGCGTGGAATGGGAGACGTTCTGCTCGCGTGGGAAAATGAGGCGCATTTGGCTTTGAAAGAATTCGGGGCCGATAAATTCGACATTGTCACGCCGCCTTTAAGCGTGTTGGCCGAGCCCAATGTGGCCGTGGTGGACGGAGTGGCGGCGGACCACGGAACGACAGAAGTCGCCAAGGCTTATCTGCAATATCTGTATTCAGATGAAGGGCAGGAAATTGCCGCCCGCAATTTTTATCGCCCGCGCAATAAAACCGTCGCGGCAAAGTATGCCAAGGCCTTCGGCACGTTGAAACTGGTCACCATTGACGAGGAGTTCGGCGGTTGGACAAAAGCGCAAAAGACTCATTTCGCGGACGGCGGAGTCTTTGATCAGATATACAAACCGTGAGATTGACCCGATTAGGGGGGCTTCGAGCCCCCTTTTCCTATTTATAAACCCGCCAATTCAGCACGCTATCTGACGCAAATGAAATGGAGAGACTGTGCCCGGAAAGACCAAGATCAAAAAATTTAGAATATTGCCCGGGTTCAAAATGACACTGGGCTATACGTTGTTTTATCTCAGCCTGATTGTGCTCATTCCATTGGCGGCCGTGTTTTGGAAGACCAGCACGCTCTCGTGGCCGGAGTTTTGGCGGGTTGCCACGTCGCCGCTGGCACTGGCATCTTACCGGTTAAGCTTTGGCGCTTCCTTTTTGGCGGCACTGGTGAATTCCATTTTCGGGTTGGTCGTCGCCTGGGTTTTGGTCCGCTATAGTTTTCTAGGCAAAAAAATTGTCGATGCCCTGGTGGACCTGCCGTTTGCTTTGCCGACTGCCGTCGCGGGCATCACTTTGGCAACAGTCTATGCGCCAAATGGCTGGATCGGGGCATGGTTTGTTCCGCTGGGGATAAAAATCGCTTACACACAGATCGGTGTTTTCGTGGCTCTCACCTTCATTGGTCTGCCGTTTATTGTTCGCACGGTGCAGCCGGTACTGGAGGACTTCGATACTGAAATCGAAGAGGCCTCGGCGAATCTGGGCGCAAATCGCTGGCAGACCTTTTGGCGTGTCATTTTACCGAACCTGCTGCCGGCGCTTCTCACCGGTTTTGCGCTCGCCTTCGCGCGCGCGCTCGGGGAATACGGATCCGTCGTGTTTATCTCCAGCAATATTCCCATGAAGACGCAAATCACGCCCTTGTTGATCATGAGCAAGCTGGAACAATTTGACTATCCGGGGGCGACCGCTCTGGCGGTCGTGATGCTGGTGGTTTCCTTCCTTCTGCTTTTCATCATCAACCTGCTGCAGTGGTGGAGTAATCGCCACAATGCGAACACCCTCTCATGACTCCGAATGCAGTAACCTTCAAACAGGCCCGGCGTTATTCCACAGCGGAACCGCCTTTTGTCCGCCGCTTGCTGATTATCGTGGCCCTCACTTTCATTGCCTTGTTTCTGGTGATTCCCCTGATTTCGGTTTTTGCGCAGGCGCTGAATAAAGGACTGGGGGTTTATTGGGCGTCCATTCGCGATCCCTTGGCTTTAAGCGCCATCAAGCTTACGCTCATCGCCGCCGGCATTTCTGTTCCGATGAATTGCATTTTCGGAGTTAGCGCGGCCTGGGCCATTGCGAAATTCGATTTTCCGGGGAAAAATGTTTTGCTGACGCTGATTGATTTGCCGTTTTCGGTCTCCCCGGTCATTTCCGGTTTGATTTACGTGTTGGTTTTTGGCGCGCAAGGATGGATGGGTTTGTATGAAAAGGCGGACCATCCCTGGTTCCCGTGGCTGCAGCGTTGGCTGCACACGCACAACATCCAAATCATTTTCGCCGTTCCGGGAATTGTTCTCGCGACCATTTTCGTAACGTTTCCTTTCGTGGCGCGCGAATTGATTCCACTGATGCAGGCCCAGGGGCGCACGGAGGAGGAAGCGGCGCGAGTGCTTGGCGCGAGCGGTTGGCAGATGTTCTGGCGTGTCACCATGCCGAATATAAAATGGGGTTTGCTCTATGGGATAATTTTGTGCAACGCGCGTGCAATGGGAGAATTCGGCGCGGTTTCGGTCATCAGCGGGCATATTCGCGGCAGCACGGATTCACTGGGGACCAACACCATTCCGTTGCACGTCGAGATTTTGTACAGCGAATATCATTTTACGGCCGCCTTCGCCGTGGCGTCGTTGCTCACCTTTCTGGCACTCATCACGCTCGTTTTGAAAGCCTGGGTCCAGCGCAAAAATGACGCTTTAAATGCCGCGGGAGAACTCTCCGCATGAGTGTCGAGGTCAGAAACATAACGAAGAAGTTCGGCAGCTTTGTGGTGCTCAACGACGTAAGCCTGAAAGTCGATTCGGGCGAGCTGGTTGCGCTGCTGGGGCCGTCCGGTTCCGGTAAAACGACGTTGTTGCGCGTCATCGCGGGACTGGAATTTCCTGACACGGCTGATTCACAGGTGTTGTTTTACGGGCAGGATGTGACCTCGGTTCCCGCCAGCGAACGCAAAGCCGGTTTTGCGTTTCAACATTACGCGCTCTTCCGTCACCTGAGTGTTTTCGAGAATATTGCCTTTGGCTTGCGCGTTCGTCCGCGCGCAACGCGCCCGACAGAAGCAAAAATTTGCGAACGGGTGGGAGAGCTTTTGAAATTGATCCAATTGGAGCCGTTGGGAAACCGGTTTCCTTCCCAGCTTTCCGGCGGTCAACGCCAACGGGTGGCGCTTGCCCGCGCGCTGGCAGTGGAGCCCAAGGTGTTGCTGCTCGATGAGCCGTTCGGCGCGTTGGATGCAAAAGTCAGGAAGGAACTTCGGCGCTGGCTGCGCAAGTTGCATGATGAAATCCATATCACGACACTTTTTGTGACGCACGATCAGGAGGAGGCGCTGGAAGTGGCCGATCGCGTCGCGATTTTGCGTGAGGGAAAGATCGAGCAGATTGGCGCCCCGGAAGAAATTTACGACCGTCCCGCGTCTCCCTTCGTTTATGATTTTCTGGGAAACGTGAATTTGTTCAGCGGCCGGGTGCGGGACGGCGCCGTGGTGATCGGCGAATCGCGATTTGATGTCCCGTCTGCCATGACGAATTCAAATTCGAGCGCCGTGGCTTTCGTGCGCCCGCATGACATTCGCGTTTCGCGTGAGGCAAATGGAAAGACTTTTCCAGCCTCCATCATTCGTTGCAACACCGCCGGGCCGGTAGTGAATTTGGAATTGGACCGGCTGGGTGGCGGCGAACCATTTGCGGCTCAGTTGAGCAAGGAGGAATTTCAACAGCTGCAACCCAAAGCGGGCGAAAGTGTTTTCGTCGAACTGCGGAATATCAGGATTTTTCCGGAGGATTATTCCATTTGAACCCGCGTGGATTTCGAATTGTGAAGCCGTTAGCAGCTTACCCCAGTATGGCTTCAATTTTCATCGCTTACACTAATACTAATGCGGAACAACCAGAATGACTGATTTAAACATTCACGATTTTGATGTGGTGATCGTCGGAGCTGGATTTTCCGGCGCGATGGTGGCCGTTCATTTGACGCGGCAGGCGAAAAACTTGCGTCTTCTGGTCGTGGACAAGGGAGGCGCTTTCGGGCGTGGCGTGGCCTATGGGGTGGGGCCAGTCTCGAACTTGCTCAACGTGCCCGCGGGCAAAATGAGCGCGTTTCCCGATGAGCCCGACCATTTTCTGAATTGGCTCAGCTCCCGGGGCGGTAAGATAGATGGCCTCGAAGCCTCCCAAATTTCTGCGGACGCATTTTTGCCTCGCCAGGTGTACGGCGAATATGTTCTGGAAATTTTTGAGAAAGCGCGGGCGGCGTCCAACATCGAGATCAGAGAAACGGAGATCGTCGATGTGGAAGAGATGGGGGAGGTTCTGGTCCTTCAGGATGCGGCAGGACGCAAGTGCACGGCGGCCAAGCTGGTGCTGGCGCTGGGAAATTTCGCGCCGGGCGATCCATCAACCAAGGATCGTGATTTCCGGCGCAGTGCCCGGTATCTGAATTCGCCTTGGGATCCGGATACGCTCCGCCACCTGAGTGGTGACGAGGATGTCTTAATTCTCGGATCCGGTCTGACGGGAGTGGACCTGCTGGTCAGCCTCAGCAAAATCAAACACGGTGGCAAGGTGCATGTGATTTCGCGGCGGGGGCTTTTTCCGCAACCGCATCAGAAATATACGCCGCAACCGGACCGATTTAGCAACCGCGAGTTTCCGCATACGATTCGCGGCCTGGGCCGTTTGCTGCGACAGGAGGTGAAAAGCGCGGCTGCCGAGGGCGTTGATTGGAGGGCGATCGTTGATGCTCTTCGACCGTACACCCAAAATTTATGGAAATCCTTGAACGTCGAAGAGCGCCGCCGCTTTATGCGGCACTTGCGGCCGTTTTGGGAATCACATCGACATCGGGTGCCGCCTCCGGTTTTGGCGGTGAAGGATCAGATGATGGAGCAGGGCAGGGTGGTGGTTCATCGCGGCCGTGTGACAACGGTGGTGCAGACTCAGGAGGGATTCGACGTAAGCTTCGTTGATCATGCGACGAAGGATGAAAAGAAGCTGGTGGTGGGCTTTATCATCAATTGCACCGGGCCGGAATGCAACTATTACAAATTAAAAGATCCACTCGTCGTGAACCTTTTGGCTCGCGGCTTGATACATCCGGATCCGCTGTTCCTCGGGCTCGCCGTGGCGCCCAACGGCGCTTTGCTCAATTATCTTGGCCAGCCTTCAAAACGTATTTTCACCCTCGGCAGTCCGCAAAAGGGCGTGCTCTTTGAAACAACTGCTATTCCGGAGCTGCGCGTACAGGCCAAAAAACTTGCCGACGAGTTGACCCGGGCCGGGAAAATTCCCGCCGCTGACGAATCACAACGAAAGACCGGAGATTCTCCCGGGAATATTGTCTTAATCTCCAATCGCGGCCCGAACGATTTTGTTTGGGCGGATGACCGATGGGCTCTTCAGCCTTCTTCTGGCGGCTTGGTCACCATGATTGAACCGCTCGCCCGGCAATCGGATGTTTCCTGGTTTTGCTGCGTCTCAGAACCTCCTACGGCGGGGGAGGCGCGGGGGGAATTGTTTACGACCGCTGCGGACCAAACCGATCCGGCGCATCATATCGTCCCGGTGGCTCTTCCGGCTCATATTTATCACGCTTATTATGGCGACATCAGCAATGAGGTCCTTTGGGTTCTCCAGCACCATCTGGTCGGCCAATATGGTTTCTCGGCCATTGATGCGGCGCGCCACCATGCGTGGAATGAAGGTTATCTCGAGGCGAACCGCCGGGTGGTTGTCGCGATCCGCGCTTCCGGCATCAAGCCCCTCGCATTTCTGATTCAGGATTATCATTTTTATGTGTTGCCCGCATTGCTGCGGGAAGTGTTTCCGGGCGTGCCAATTCTTCATTTCACCCATATTCCGTTTCCAGACGCCGCCACATTTAAATTGATCCCGCAAGAGTGGCGGGATGCTGTTCTTACCGGGTTGTTGGGGGCGGACGTCATTGGAATGCAGACGTTGTGGGACACGCGGCCGTTTCTTGGCTGCTGCGAAGAATTGCTCGGCGCAAAGGTCGATTATCAGAAGGGAACGGTCATCGCCTCGGATGGCAGAGAGGTGCGCGTTTCCGTTTTTCCCGCCAGCATTGACCCCATCGCTCTTCGCCAGGCAATGCATTCACCGGCGGTCGATACTGCGCGCGCGGCGCTCGCTCCGCACCTGGATAAACAAACGATCTTGCATGTGGATCATCTTGATCCGAGCAAGAACCAGGTTATCGGATGCCAGGCTTTTGGACGGCTTCTGGAGCTGCGACCAGATTTGCGCGGAAGCGTGCGTTTTCTGGCGTTTTTTATTCCTTCACGCACCGACCAAAATGTTTATCGAGGGTATCACGACGCCGTTTACCGGACCATCGATGAGGTGAACCGCCGTTTTGAGGTCGATTGTGGTTTCAAACCCATCCAGGTGTTTTACACGAACGATCGGGATCAAGCATTGGCGGCGATGGAACAATGCGACGCGCTCCTGGTTAACTCGCGTGAGGAAGGCATGAATCTCGCCGTCAAAGAATGGGCGGTTGTCTCCAAACGCCCCGGCGTCGCCGTTGTTTCGGAAACCGCCGGTGTGACGGCGGAAATGGGGGCCAATTGCCTGCTCATTTCTCCGTTGGATATCGAAGGAACTGCGCGCGCGATGGCGTGGGCTCTCAACATGCCTCGAATCGAGCGCGAAGCCCGCCTCGCCCAGTTGCGCTCAAAAGTAAATTCATGGACGGCCTCCCACTGGCTATCGGCACAATTGGAGGCGATGAATATCGAGAACCGCTCCAATGTTTATCCGCGTGCCCTGAAACGGCGGCTCGAAACAGTTTCGCCGGCGTGAGGCGTATTTGCTCGTCATTCCAGAAGTGAGGCGACGGGCAGATTGGGATCCAAATCGTGTTCCTTCAGCCAGGCGGCGTTGAAAATTTTGGACTGGTACTTTGTTCCTGAATCGCAGAGGAAGGTGACAATCGTTTGGCCCGGTCCCGCTTCTTTCGCCAACCGTATCGCGCCGGCAATGTTAATGCCCGAGGACAATCCGAGAAACAACCCTTCGTCCCGCAGCAGATGGTGAATGATGGTGAGGGCCTGCTGGTCATCAATGCGGTAAGCACGATCAATGGTAATGCCCTCCAGGTTCTTGGTGACGCGCATCTGGCCGATGCCCTCGGCATAGGAGTCACCGTCTTTAATGTCGGTATGGCCGTGGGTGAACCATGACCACATGGCCGCGCCATACGGATCGGCGCAAACAGTGAAGATCTTCGGATTGCGATCCTTCAGATAGAGCGCCGTGCCGGCCAGCGTGCCGCCGGTGCCAACGGCAGAGACCAACGCAGTCACTTCGCCATTTGTTTGCTCCCAGATTTCCGGCCCGGTGGTTTCGATATGCGCTTTGCGGTTGGCGACGTTATCAAATTGGTTTGCCCAAAACCAACCGTTCTCCTGTGCCAGCCGTTGAGCGGTCCGATTATAATTGCCGGGATCGCGGTAAGGTTTTTCGGGGACGGTAATGACCTGAGCGCCGAGCGATCGGAGCAGTGCAATTTTTTCAGGAGACTGCGTCTCAGCAATAACAATGACACTACGGTAACCTTTTGCGTGCCCAAGGATCGTGAGTCCGATGCCCGTATTTCCCGCCGTTCCTTCGATGATCGTGTCTCCGGGATTCAGCAAACGGTTTTTTTCTGCGTCGGTGATAATGCCCAGAGCGGCACGGTCTTTGATCGAACCGCCGGGGTTCATGAATTCGGCCTTGCCGAGAATCTCGCATCCGGTCAGTTCGGAAAGTCTGCGCAGCCGGATTAGCGGTGTGTTTCCAACGTGACCCTCGATGCCGTAATAGCGGGACGCGTTCATACTTTTGGATTCTGCTCGTGATTTAGGGGGATGGATTTCAGATTTCATAATGTTTGCTTGAAACGCAACGACGCGTCCAGGTTCTCGTATAACAGCCGGACCGAAGCAACCAGTGCCGTTACGTCCGGGCCACGCCCGGTAAACGCCTCTGAAGGATTCCGCTCCGAAGCAGCCAGCGAACCGGCGGTGACGACTCCCGCCAGTGCGGCGTCCACCAGCCCTCCGCCGACAAAATGGGTTTTGAATAATTCAAAAGCCTCTTGATCTCCATTCGGCTGCAAGTTGCGGGTTACGAGCAATGCTCGCGCCGCGGAAAGCGCCGCGGCATAAAGCCGGCCGGCCTCCAAAGATTCACGCGCGTTGGCAAGATCCACTTCGATCAGATCAAAGACACCGGCACTGCATTCACCGGCGCCACGACCGGCCAGTGAAAACACAGTTTTTGAGTCCCAGTCGCGGAAGAATTCTTTGTGTTCCTTGGACGTGGGAATTTGCTGATGCCGTTCGATCAATTCCGCCGCAACCGTCTTTCCGTTAATATCCACAAAGCGGTGGAAGTCAGCCGATTCGGAAGACTGCTGCCACGCGGCTAAAAAATTGCGGACAAAGGAGGGAACGTTACGTGCCGGAACGGCTCCGACATTGGTCCCGAATCGCGTTTGTCCTTCAGTGACGCGGCCGCCGATTTGCACAGCATAGTACGGAATCAATTGGCCGTCCACGCGTCGTGCCGCACCAGAAAAACCGAGATTGCCCACAGGGTGGCGCCCGCAGGAATTCGGGCAGCCACTGATGTGGATCGCCAACTCACCCAGGTTTTCCATTTTTAACTGGCTGCCCGCCAGTTCCTCGCGAATGGCTTTTGCCAATCCGCGTGACAGACAGATGCCCAGCCGGCAGGTGGACGCGCCCGCACAGGCTACGAGATTGCGCAACACCGGAGGTTCCGGTGCCGCCAACCCGATTGCATTCAGTTTTCCGTGCAGCACTGGCAACTCGGATTCTGGCACCCAACGGAGGACTGCATTTTGCGATTGCGTTGCGCCGAGAATGCCGTCCCCGTGAGCGGCGACGATATCCGCCAACAATGCCGCCTTCGCGGCCGGCAAATCGCCCAGCGTCAGTGGAATATGCGCCATGAAGAAACCGGGTTGTTTCTGCGGCGTCACGTTGCTGGCCAGCCAGCGGGTAAACTCCGGGGCCGCCGTGACTGTCCCGGTGGATTCAGTTTTTGCCGGCAAGCGATCGCGGCGCGGGTACGGTCGGGTTTGCAGAGACGTGGGTGCGGAACCGCGCAAGGCAGCCAGCTCGTTTTCGTACAAATCACGAAATGCGTTCAGGCCGATGCGTTCAACCAAAAAGCGCAGACGGGCCAGGTGCTTGTTTTTGCGGTCGCCATGCTTGTCGAAAACACGTTTGACCGCTTCGGCGACCAGAAACGCATCTGCCGCCGGTATGAATTCGTGGAGCAGGTTGGCGACCCGGCTTTTGCCGCCCATGCCGCCCGCAACATATACAGCAAAACCTTCAGCACCATTCTGTCGTCGCGCGATAAACCCAACGTCGTTCACCGTTCCACCCGAGCAATCCCGGCCGCAGGCGGCAAAAGCGATCTTATATTTGCGCGGAAGCTGAAATGAAAGGGGATCGGCCATGAATCGCTCGGTTATGGCGACCGCGTACGGTGCGACATCAAATAGTTCATGAGAACAGACACCGGAATCAAAACAGGCGGTGACATTGCGCACCGTGTTGCCACCGCCGCCCTTGGTGGAAAGTCCGGCTTCGGCCAGCGAACGCAAGGCGGGCAAAATGGAATCCAGCGGCACGCGATGCACCTGAAACTCCTGACGCGTGGTGACGTGAAGGGCGCTGTTGCCAAACCTCGAGGCGACTTCCCCCAAACGCCGGAGGTGTTCGGGCAAGACGCTGCCCGCCGGGAACCGGACGCGCAGCATGTAGGTGCCCGACTCGCGTTGTTCGTAAATCCCCATGGGCACTCGAATGGCGCGGAACTGGGCTTCGGACATTGCGCCGGATTTGAATCGCTCCAGGGTTTTCCCAAACTCATTGAGTTCGGCCTGTTGGGCGGCGAGAACCTGGAAAGCCCAGGTGTGATCGATCTGATGTTTCACGCTGTTCATACGCAGAAATCAGACGGCGTTTGGCCGGGACATAATGCTCGATTGTTGCAGGCCGGGAGCAGGCTCTACCAGAGCTTTGTTGATCGCTTTCATATTTTTTGCTTCGACTTTTAAACCGCCTGCGATATCGCCGCAGGCTGCATTCTTATCACCCGTCCTGACTATGCCAGAGTGGGCGGACTGCTTTTGACGTCCTTTGCCAAAAGATCACTGTTTTTTGTAAGGTTGTCATTTCTTCGCGCGCTGAGTTCTTCAACCAGACACTTCATGGTCGCATCAAGCATCACTCCCAATTTGTCAAAACTGGAGGCAAAACAAATCATCCCATCCACATGGCCTTTCATGACCAGCAAGCCTTCGTTCCTGTCCCTGGCGATTTCGCCGACCGCGTGGGCGAGCAAATCCGTTCCGTAAGCCAGGGAATCCGAAGTGCTGGGGTAGTTCAACTCGATCATTCGTTGCCAAAGTCGGCGGTGATGGCCGTGGGCAACTGCGGTGATTCGAGGGTTCGCTTGATAAATCGCAGCGTGAGTGAGGGTCTCACTGGAGGCCTCCACCACACCCATCGAAAGTACTTTCATGGCCGGGATATCAAAGTCCAACACCCGCGAGAAATGTTCCCCGGTGAGTTCCTCCAAATGTCCGGTTTGCGAGCCGGTGATGAGAAACTGAGGATGGGATGAAGAAAATATATTCGAATAATCTTTGCGGCAAGAGAGGTTGCCGTAACCCACGCCATCAGGATAGACCCCGATCAGGCCCAAGTCGCGGAGCCGTTTTCTCCAGTGTGCCAAGGTGTGGTATTCACTCACGGGCAGAGGCGCCGCGGGAATGAATTGCGAGCGATCGTACTTTATGACGCCTTCTTGTTTGGAATTGTCCATGAGGTCCGGAGTGATTGTTTTGTCAGGCGCGAAACGTTTTCGGCGGACCGGCGATGTATTCGCCCGGTCGCTTCATGATCTTTCCCATTCAGTACGCGGTCCGCCTTCTTCCAGAATCGCCGGCGGATTTTGATGGGGGATGGTCAAAACGAATTTTTTCGGTGCTCTCGATCTGAACCACCCGGGCATCCTGAATCACGATCTGGACCGAGCCATACCCCAGCGACGCTACCAGTGTCTTTACGGTTTGCAGCCAGTTGTCGGCGGGTGAGACCGTGACTGTACGAGCGTCTTTGGAGCCATTTCCATCAAGCGGTTGAGTCATAAGTTTCAATTTTCATTGGTTTCGTGGACATTTTTAGCGCACCAAATTCGCATAGAGGCCCGCGCAGATGGCCGTCAAGATGGTGACGGTCACCGCCAGCACGCCGAAGTCCGCGCCGAGGCCAAAATGGCTTTCACCGCCTTGCACCATCAAGGCGCGCAAGGCATCCACCTCGTAAGTCAGCGGGTTGGCACGGGCGACGACCTTGAGCCAGCCGGGCATGATGGCGATCGGGTAAATCGCGTTGCTCGCGAAGAACAGCGGCATCGTCAACACCTGTCCAATGCCCATGAACCGCTCGCGCGATTTGACGATGCAGGCGATGATCAGTGAGAAAATGGAAAACGCCGTCGCGCCCAGCACCACTACCACGCCGACTCCAAGCAACGCCGGAAGATGACGGTTCAGGTGGACACCCAGCAGCCAGGAAAGCAGATAGATGAACAACGCCTGTACCAACGCGCGCAATCCGGCGGAGAGCGCTTTGCCGAGTACCAGCGCCACCCGCGGCGTCGGGCTGACGAGGAGTTTGTGTATCACGCCGAGATCGCGTTCCCAGATGACGCCGATTCCGTAGAAGATGGCGAGGAACAGAACACTCTGTGCCAGAATGCCCGGCGCCATGAAATCCAGATAGCTCAAATCGCCGGTCGGCACGGCATGCAGCCTGGAAAAGACATTCCCAAAGATCACTAGCCATAATGCCGGCTGCACGGCGCGCGTCACAAGATCGGTGGGATCGCGGCGAAGCTTGATAAATTCGATTTCGACCAGCGCCAGGCATTGCGCGGGCAGGCGCAGGAGTCCGGGAGGTTTCCACGTGGATTCTGGAGGCGGTTCCACCCATGCGGGCGAGGCAATGTTGGTTTCGAGGGTTTTCATTCTCATCCGAGCCGGGCGATGCTGCGGCGCGCCCGGGAAATTTCGCGGAAGTCGCCGTCGGTTTCCAATTGCTCACCGGAATAGTGCGCAAAGACATCATCCAAAGTGGCGTCCGGGGTGCCGAGGGCGGCTTTCAATTCCGCCGGGCTGCCGCTCGCCGTCACGTGGCCACGGTTCATGATGGCCACCCGGTCGCATAAGTTGTCCGCCTCCTCCAGAAAGTGCGTGGTCAGGAGAATCGTCATGCCGAATTGCTCGACAAGCCGCCGGACCTGCTGCCAGACTACTTGGCGTGCGAGTGGGTCGAGGCCGACGGTCGGTTCGTCCAGGAAAAGCACGTGCGGACGATGGATCAACGCCAGCGCGATTTCCAACCGGCGCACCATGCCTCCTGAATAGCCGCGCACGACGCGGTTGGCGGCCTCTTCCAGCCCGACGAATTTCAAGGCGTCGCTGACGCGTGGCCCGATTTCGCGACGGGGCACTCCGTAAAGTTTGGCGAACAACCGCAAGTTTTCGACGGCGGTCAGCCCGCCGTCCGCCGAAACCAGTTGCGGCACGTAGGCGATCTCCGCGCGCACCCGCGCTGGCTGACGCTGGATGTCAAAGCCGGCCACGCGTGCCGTTCCGGCGCTGGGCGACAGCAAGGTCGTGAGCATCTTGATGACGGTGGTCTTGCCGGCACCGTTCGGGCCGAGCAGGCCGAAAATTTCGCCGGCTCCAATGGCGAAGTTCAATTGATCCACCGCGGTGAGATTGCCGAAGCGCCGGGTCAGGCCTTCGGTCTTCACGGCAATGGTTGTCGATTCGGACATAAAATTACTTCACGGGTTTCCCGAGCCGTGCGCTCGCAGATGGTTCCAACCACGGTACTCTGCGGCATCAGGGTTGTTTCCGAGCCCCGCTTCCTCGTGAAGGTAAACTCGCGGGTTGGTACGGTGGTACAACAGACGATCTGCGCCGATGGGGCACACCTTCGCGCAGATGCCGCAGGGGAAACGGTTGTCGCGGCGCAGTTGGAGGTGGCGTTCAGTGCAGGGATCCTTGCGCATGTCTGCGATCCGCCGACCTTTGACCCGGGCAAATGCCTGCACGGGACAAAGTCGGGCGCACAGTCCGCACTGGTTGCACAACTCTTTTTTTACCAGCGGATCGCCCGGCAAAGTGGCTGAGGTGAACACCGATACCAACCGCACGCGAGGACCAAAGCCCGGGCTCAGCAGCATGTGGCTAAGGCCGATGGTCCCCAGGCCGGCGTGCCGGCCTGCCCACACATGACTGAAGCTTGCGACCGGCTTGCGCCGTAGGATATCAAGACTTCCGTAACCATCACGCGTCAGATAGATCGACGCATGCCCCAACTCGTTCAACCACGCAGCCAACCGGAACGCCATTTGATCGAGCAGTTGATTGGCCGTGGCATAAAGTTCCTGATAATTGATCGAGGGTGTGCTCTCGATGATCGGCAACAGCATCGGCACGCCCATAACGATTACTGTTTGCGTCGATGGCCAAATCGATTGCGGCCAGTAAGGCTCCGGCACTGTGGCATCTGTCCTCCAGCGCGTGATGGGCGCATAGCCGACGAGATTGGCGCCCAGCCGTCTGGCTTCGCGGGTAATCCGGCGTTTGAGTTGAATGGATTGACGCGGATTCATTGGACTGGCGCGAGGAATCTCCCCCCTTTGGCGGGGGCAGGAATTTCCGGATACCGGCCGTTGCTCCGGGAAGCCCCTTCGATCAGAGGAACCAATGTGTCGCCGCGAATGCACCACTGTTTGTCCGCGCGCGCAGCCAGTTGCTCGTCGTGGGTTACCAAAACGAGGGCGTAACCTTCAGAAGGCAGACCTAAAAGAAAATCGGCCACCTGGGTAGCGCGGCGCGCATCGAGATCGTTGGTGGGTTCATCTGCAAGAATGACGGCAGGCCTCATCAGGAGTGCTCGGGCCAAAGCCACCCTCCGTTTCTGCCCCAAGCTTAACATGTGTGGTAAATGGCTTGCGCGAGCGCTCAACCCGAGTTGTTCGAGGAGTTCCCCCGCCGCCTTCCGCTTTTCGCGGGCGCGGCCGCTGAGAAAGGCAGGAACCAGGACGTTGTCGAGCACTGACAGGGAACCAATCAGATGTGCGGCTTGAAACATGCACCCGTAAAATTCGTTGCGTAGCCGCGAACGCTCCGCGTCCGGAAATGTTTTTGCATCCCGACCGCGGATGCGAACCTGGCCTTCAGTCGGATCCAGCAGCAACGACAGCAGCGACAGCAATGTTGTTTTGCCGCAGCCGGACGGTCCAACAATGCTGATTAGATCCCCTGGACGCACCGTCAAACAGACATCTTTCAGAATGTATTCTGTGCCGTACCGTCGTGAGACACGGTCAGCTTCCAAGAGAATGCCGGATTCCGTGTTCAATCAATGTCCCCCTGCGCCATGGTCGAGGCCGGTTCAAGTTGAGTGACGCGGACTGCCGGCGCAACCGAGGCAAGGAGTCCGAGCAATAAGTAGATCAACACGCCGCCTCCCAGCGCCGCCAGTATCGCCACGGTCGGGGGCGGCACAAAGGGGAAGGCATTCTGCGCAGCCAGACGAGCGTAAGCCAAACGATAGAAAACGAGGCCCACCGGCACTCCCACCACGGTTCCCGCCATGGTCAGCATGACCGATTCGCCAATCACGAGTTGTGCCAGACGCAGCTTGGTCGCTCCCAGCGCCCGATAAAGCGCCCACTCGCCTTTGCGGTCCCAGACGGCGGAGCTAACATGGCCGGACAAATGAATGGCGCTGGCGGTAGCCGTGAGAATCCCGGCTCCGGCCAGCACCACGACAAAAGCCATCAACAGCCGTTTGATCCGCTGAAACGTTTCGGCAGCTTGAATGATCTTTAGAGGTCCTAGCTCGCCAAGGGCGAAAGCCACCTCAGTGATTTTACCAGGATCATCCACCTCCACCAGAAGCGCCGACACCAGATGGTCGGCAGGTCCAAATTCCTGCCACGTTGGTTTGAGCGCCTCGGAGTGGGCTGCGAGTTTCCGGGCCGTGTCGATCGGAAGAAATATTGAGTAATCCAAGCTCGTGCCAGAAGGCTCAAGCTGGTAGCCAATGCGAAACAGGTCTCCCAACAATTCAATCATCGTGCCCGGACGACCGACGCCGTTGAGCAACCGCCCGCCGACGATCACTTCATCCGCTTCAATCCGTTCCCGGCCTAGCGGTGACATGGTTGCCAGACGATGTTCCACTCCCGGCTCGATGCCAACCAACCGGACTTCGGTTCCAAGAGAGCAACAATCCATGTGCAGCGATTGGGTGAAGAATTGCGCTTCAACGCGGCGCACTCCCGGCACCTTCCGGGCCATTTCCGCGTATTTCTCATCCATATAAACGTTCAAAGGAGAACCGGCAAAGAGAGCCTGGTCGGGATCCACCGCGGTGCCCGCGGGCACAATTAACAAGTCCGCACCCAGACATTGCCGACCGCGTTCCAATCCTCCACTCAGCCCGCGATAGAGGAGCCACACCGCCAGCAGCAATCCAACTCCAAGCGCCACACCGGCCAGGGCGGCGAGCGATTGCCAGCGTCGGCGGCTAAGACTATGGAACATCAATCGCAGCATGTTTTCTTTCGCGAGTTCGCCGGCTGTTCTCTTAGTAAATCAGGCGAGGAATTTTCCCAAGGGTCCGGCAATGGTTCGCCCTGCGTTCGCTCGCGACTCCCAAAAAAGATCGCCACGCCGGCAAGGATTTGGAGCCCCGCCCATAGGCAAAGCCAGCGGGCGCCCTCGTGACAAGCCATGTTCGGGCTCCGACAGAGACCCAAAAGGAAGGACTGCGGCACAAGCACGGCGAGAATGCCAAGCACGGCGAGTCCGGCGCCGAGACTCACCTGCGTCCGTGAGATTTTGGTCCACCACAAGCTGCCCGCTGCAAATGCGCTAAGAATCGCCAAAAGCAATTCCACCTGGAAGGTGAGTTGACAGCGCTCCGGCGACTGCACGAGGATTGAGCCGCTGCAAGGAGGAGACAAAAACGGGGTCAGCACAAGTGCCAGCGCAAGCCCGCTTGCTGTGCCTTTCAACGAGCAGAGACTTGATGTTTTTGGTAGGGTTGGTCTTATCCTCGAGCTCATTTCTTGCGTCTCCAAAGCGCGATAGGTGCGACTCCACCCGCGGATTGAGGATCAAGGGGTTTCTGCGCGATGGCGAAAATCGTGTGGCCGGTCAAGGTAATCCCTTTTCCAGTCTGTAGTTTGGCCAACTCGGCTTTGATATCCGCTTTGGCTGGTTTGCGGAGGGTTTCCGGGACGTGACTCAGATAATTACCGAACGAACTGGACTCGCTATGTTCCACCACGTGATCCGGATCGCGAAACTCACGCTGAACTTCTTTGACCTCAAGTCGCTGCACATTGAAATCAAACTTGATCAACCATTGGATCAATTCAGTGGTTGTCACGCCAAACCGATTCGTGAGGCTGTCTTGAGGATTCACCCGGTAGGGCGTCCGGCGTAAGACACCATCCACGACCGACCGCAAGGTGCCAACTTCGTTCAGCTCCTTGGCCGCCGTAGTAAGGCCAAGCTTTCCGCCCGGCTTCAGCACGCGGTGAATTTCTGCCAGGGTGCCTTCTTTGTTGACGATCCAATGGAAGACAGCGTTGAGATATACGACATCGATGCTGTTACTGGGCAGAAATCCAATGTTCTCGCTGGTGTCGGTTTTGAAGAGAACGTTGGGGAACCGGTTGTGCTGTTTCGCCACGCGGATGCGAGTCCTTAGCGGATCAATGCCGTAGAGCCGGCCTTTTGCGCCGAGGCGCTGAGCCACGTGCAAAGTCAGCCGGCCGGTGCCGCAGCCAATGTCGAGCACTGTCTGGCCTGATTTGATTCCGAGCTGGCGCACCAGCCGCTGGCCATTGCGAAATTGGGAGTTGCTGACGGTGTCGTAAGTCTCCGCCAGTTTTCCATTATCTTGATTTAAGCTGACCATATTCTGCCTTTCATAAAGCGGTCCTGGGAACTAAATGTCGTATGCGAAATAGTCCTTCGCCTGGAGTTTGAACTCCTGCAGCAACTCATTCTTGATGGCGATAAAATCGGGATGATCGCGGTTGCGTGGACGAGGCAAGTTGACGGGAATTACTCGCTTCACCCGGCCCGGGCGGCAGGACATCAATACCACGATCTTACTGAGATAAATGGCTTCTTCGACATCGTGCGTGACCATGACCATGGTGAGCTGTTCTTCGTGCCAGATTTTCTCAAGTTCCTGTTGCATGTAGAGGCGTGTGAGCGCGTCCAGTGCTCCCAGCGGCTCATCCAGCAGGAGGATCTTCGGCCGGTTGACCAGTGCCCGGGCGATGGCCGCGCGTTGGGCCATGCCGCCGGACAGTTGGCCGGGATAAGCCTTTTTGAACTTTTTCAACCCCACCAGGTCCAGGTACTTTTGAACCAATTCCTTGCGTTCCGCTTCCGGGCGGCCCACCAGGCCAAAACCGATGTTTTCTTCCACCGTTAGCCAAGGCAACAGGCGGTGATCCTGAAAGACGACACCTTTATCCATCCCCGGCCCGGCGACGGGTTTGCCTTCCAACTCCACGACACCGTCAAACTCATTTTCCAACCCCGCCATGATCCTCAGCAGCGTTGTTTTTCCGCATCCGCTGGTGCCGACAATCGAAACGAATTCGCCCCGCTGAATAGCCAGGTTGACATTGTCCAGTGCGGGAACAGAACTTCCATTCGCGCCGAACACTTTCGTCAATCCCCTGACTTCCAGTTCAATGGTTGCTGCTTTGCTCATGGCTCATGATCATGGGGAGCGCTGACGGACAGGAACCAATGGACGAGTTCCTGCCCGTCGCCCCGTGCCGAAACCCAACACGGTTTCAGACGTCCTCCAAGGCTTGTTGCAGGAAGCTGGAATCCGCCCAATCCTGCACGTTGAAATTGTTTTTGATATAGCCGTGATCCAGCAGGAACTTCTTTTCGATGTCAATCGCCGCCAGATTTCGGGGCGAAAGATTCGGCACGAAATCCACGTGAGCAATAAATTCTATAATCTGCCTCGGATCCGAATGAAAAGTAACGCGCTGAAAAATCTCGGCTGCCGCTTCCCGGTGCGCGTTGATCCAGCGACCGGCGCGAATGGCCGCCCGCAGATACGCGACCACAACCTCCGGATGTCGCGCGGCAAACTCGGTGTTGACGGCAGCCGTGTAGGGGCCGTTGGAAACGCGGAGCGTCCAGTCCGGATGCCGGTTCAAATCCTCGATCACTTTAAACTCGCCAGTCTCCACCAAAGCGAGCGAACGAGCGGGATGACTGTGGATGGCCTCGATACGGCGGTCTTTCAACGCCTGCACTTCGACGTTCCCGGCGGCGAGGCGACGGCCAGAATTCTGGGACCAAAGTTCAGCCGGCTTTGCGGCCGGCGAGAAAATGGGGTCATCCGCGTCTTCCAAGTCGATGATCTGCACATCCGCGCGCTTGAGCCCGGACAAAGCCAGCGCCTGCAGGATGCCGGACTCCGCTGTTGCGCGAACGAAGTCAATCTTCTCCCGGTTCAGGCTCTTGAAGAGCCCGATCCGACGCCCTTTTAAGTCGGCGACCTTATTGATGCCGGAATCGGTTCGGACTAGGATGTGTCCGGCGATCTGGGAAGGGGTCAAGCCGATCAACCTCGTGTCGGCCAAATCGGCCCTTGCCTGAATCGTTGGAATGGCGCCGCCATCGCGAAAGAGATTCGGCAGCGAGTGAGTGTAATGGGGGATCCAACCCTTGTTGTCAGGCAGAGAGCGCAGGTAGATGCCTTTGGCGCCAGCTTTTTTGAACTCCTCATCCAGCCAGCCGAGTTCGACTGCGACGTTGGCGGCATTGAACACCGGGCAAATTGTATAATAGACCTCGGTGACGGCGGCGCGATTGGCTTTGACTGCGGGTTTACGTGTGGGAACTGTTTCCAATAGAGTACTCATATGAATTTTACAGTTGTGGTTTAAATCTTAAGCGTCTTCAGAGCGAGCGGAGGGCTTCTTCGAGAAACGAGGTGTTGGCCCATTCCTTTACGTCGAAGTCGCGCCGGATGTACCCCCGCTCAAGCAGGAATTGTTTCGTCAGGTCAATGCCAGCCAGGTTCCGTGGCGAAAGGTTTGGTACGAAATCATAGTTGGCAATGGCGCTAGCGGTGTCGGCAATCGATGGGTAGAAGGTCACTCGATGCAGAATCGCCGCGGCGGCGTCACGATTAGCGTTGATCCAACGGCCGGCTCTGAGGGTTGCCCGCAAAAATGCGATCACGACTTCGGGCCGATTTTGTGCCAGCTCAGTGTTCACCGTGATGGCGTAAGGACTGTTGTTGACCTGCAACGTCCAATCCGGATAACGACCGAGATCCTCGACGACCTTGAACTCGCCGCTCGCCTGGAGCGACAAAGCCCGTCCATGGCTTGTGTAGAGTGCGTCCGCGCGACCTTCGCGGACGGCGCGCACCTCGGGGCCAAAGGTTCGTTCCGAAGTCCGGCTTGCCCACACCTCGGATGGCCTCGCGCCAGCGCCCCAACTGTGGTCATGATCGTCGGCGACGTCCACAATTTGCACGTCTTTGCGCCGGAGCCCCGCGAGGTTCAGCGCGAGCAAAATCCCGCGTTCGGCCGTCGCCCGCCACCAGTCAATCTTGTTTTGGTTTCCGCTTTGGTAAAGGGCGATGCGGCGACCACTCAGGTCGCCCACACGATTCACGCCGGAATCCGCCCGCACCAACACCTGCCCGCCATGCCCGGACCAGGTCAGACCGATAAGCGTGGTGTCGGTGTTATCGGCCTTGGCCCAGATGGAGGGGATATTCCCGCCATCGCGAAACAAGTTGCCGAGTTTATGGTCGAAGTGAGGCAGCCACCGTTGTTCTTCCCGGCCGGAAAACAGGTATTCCAGGCGGGCCCCGACTTTTTTCAATTCCTCCTCAATCCAGCCCAATTCCAACGCCACATTGGAGGCAACGAAGACCGGGCAGATTGTGTACACTATGTCGGTTGCGGCTGACGGTGGTCGTTGCTTGATCTTTTCAGGTGCTTCGAGAGTTGCGGTGCTCATATCGTCTGTCTTTTCGTTTGTTGGTTCAATTTCGCGGTCAAAGTCATGCTGCTTTAGGGCTGGAGCGGCGTACTTCGCTTTACCAGGCTGGAGTTACTTTCGATTTCCCGCCGAGGGCTTGTTCCAGGAAACTCGCGTC
>Ga0265338_10001772_pt1 | contig 34048 bp, 25 predicted proteins | sample 42126metaG_FD_193579 | JGI IMG/M metagenome (GOLD analysis project Ga0265338, IMG submission 193579) | Rhizosphere microbial communities from Carex aquatilis grown in University of Washington, Seatle, WA, United States - 4-21-26 metaG | ecosystem: Host-associated > Plants > Roots > Rhizosphere...
ATTCCGGGACTGCCTGGCCGAACTGGCCAGCGGCGGCGAAGCTGATTCGATCATCGCACTGGTGGTCCCGACCGCGGCCGCCGACCTGATCTCCACGCTCACCGCAGGCCCGCTGGCTGTGCCGGTCGCCGCGGTCCTCCTCGACCAGCCCGACGCTGTCCGGGTCCTGCCCGGCAGCAGCGGCGCACCGGACGTGCCTTCCTACGCCTACCCGGAAGGCGCGGCCCGGGCGATGGGCCGGGCCGCCAAGTACGGCGCCTGGCGGTCCAGGCCAGCCGGGACCATCCCGGAACTCGACGGCCTGCGGGTACCGGAGGCCCGCGCGCTGATCGAGTCCTTCCTGCGCCGGATGCCCGGCGGCGGCTGGCTGCCGGTCGCCGACACACAGGACCTGCTGCGCTGCTACGGCGTGCCGCTGGTGCGGACGCTTCCGGCGCACGATGCGGCTTCGGCGGTGGCCGCGGCCAGGGTACTCGGCCGCCACGTCGTGCTCAAGGCCGACGTCCCCGGCCTGGTCCACAAGACCGATGCGGGCGCCGTGGAACTGGACCTGCGCGGGGCCCGCCAGGTTCGCGCCGCGATGCGCAGGCTGGAGCAGCGGTTCCCGGGACAGCTCTCCGGGGTGATTGTCCAGCCCATGATCCCCGACGGGATCGAGCTCATCATCGGGGTGGTGCAGGAACCGGTCTTCGGACCCCTGGTCGTGTTCGGCCTCGGTGGGGTGGCCACCGAGGTGCTCGCCGACCACGCGGCCCGGCTCGCCCCGCTCACCGGCACTGACGCCGACGAACTGATCCACTCGGTCCGCGCCGCGCCGCTGCTCCTGGGGTTCCGCGGCCAGCCCGCCGCGGACCTCGATGGGCTGCGCGACACGCTGCTGCGGATCTCCCGCCTCGCCACCGACCTGCCGCAGATCGCGGAACTCGACCTGAATCCGGTGATCGCGCGCCCGGACGGCATCACCGCCGTGGACGCGCGGATCCGGGTCATCAGCCATGGGGCAGCCGACCCGTTCCTGCGCCAACTGCGGTTAGGACCCGCCGGCTAGCCGGCGGGCGGCACAGCTAGCCAGCCGGCGGCATGGCCATCCGGCCCGGGCTCAGCGCCCGGCGGAAGAACATCCGGCTGCCCAGCCGGCGCACGGCCTCCTGGGCCAGGTCAGCGGGCGGGACGGCGACCACCGGGCAGTGCGCGTGCGCCAGGCAGTAGTGACTCACCCGGCAGCCGAACAGGTGCCGCAGCGCGCCGCGCCGGCCAGCGCCCACGACCAGCAGGTCCCGGGTACGGCAGGCCGCCGCGACGAGCACGTGGCCAGCCTCACCGCGCTGCACGGTGGGCGCCGCCGTGAGGTCTTCCGGCAGGCCGCCCCAGGCCCGGTCGAGGGCATCCCAGAGCCGCTGCCAGGCGGCCTCCTTCCAGATCCTGCGCAGGTAGAGGGATGGTTGACGGCGGTCAGCCTGATCACCGCCCGGGGGCAGCCAGGCCAGAACGGGAATGAGGGTGGCATCGTCGTCGCGGGCCAGGTCCGCCGCGAAACGCAGCGCCTGCAGGCTGCCGGGCGATCCGCTCGCACCGACGATGATCCGACGTGCGCCGGACACGGTGACGCTCCTTAGGGACGCGGGCTTGTTGTCAGCATCCAGCTAACCTGGCCGGCCGCCCGAGGCAAAATGGGCGCCACCCGAGACACGACAGCCGCGCGCGCGCCCGCCGGCCGGTCAGCCATCCGGTTCGCTGAGCCTTCTCACCAGGCGGGAAGCCGGTAGCCGTGGAAGTACCACAGCGCGGCGGTGTACCAGAGGACCGCGACGACGGCCGCCAGCGTCCCGCCCGCCACCGGCAGCACCCATCCCGGCAGCCGCCTGCTCCGGACAAGGAGGACCTTCGCGGCAAACGCGCCGTACAGGAAGCAGCCCGCCAGTGAGTGCACCGCCACCCGCAGGCTGGTCAGTTGCACGCCGTAAGCCACCAGGCAGTGCACGGCGACCGGGAGGCTGATGGCGATGAGCACAACGCCGCTCACCCGGTGGGCCAGCGCCACCCGGCGCGGCGCGGGACCGCCGGGCAGCTTGCCGTACACCCAGAGCGCGAGCAGCACCTGCCCGGCGGCCAGCAGCAGGGTGGCCGTGGCGATCCAGGACTTGACCGAGATCGCCGCGGCGCCGGTCCGCCCGAAAATGCTGGCCGTGTAGTCCGGCGGGTGCAGCCGGCCGGCCAGGATCAGCGCCGCGGTGACCAGGCCGGCCAGCAGGGCCGCCACGGTGAGGCGGATCGCGGCCGGCCGCGCGCCGGGCACGCCGCGTCCGCCATCCGGCCCGGCTGGCCCATCGCCAGGTGATTCGTGCGCAGTCATGTCACCCGCCTCGGGTGGCCGGGGTCCCTGCTGGTCGGCTTACCCCGGCATCCGGTGCGCTGAAGCTTTTGACAGCCGCATTTATATAAGAGCAACTTTCTCTTAAGAGCCTCACTGGAAAGATGGTGACCGTCATGAACGTACCCAGCGCGCGCCGGTGGTGGGCACTGGCCGCCTTGGCCATCAGCGTCCTGGTGGTCGGGCTCGACCTCACGGTGCTCAACCTCGCGTTGCCCACGCTCGCCCGCGACCTGCACGCGTCCACGGGTGACCTGCAGTGGTTCATCGCGTCCTACAGCCTGGTGGTGGCGGCCGCCCTGTTGCCGGCCGGCTTGCTCGGCGACCGGCTGGGCCGCAAGAAGGTGCTGCTCGTGGCGCTGGTCGTGTTCGGCGTGGGCTCGGCGGCCTGCGCCTACTCGGGCTCAGCCGCGGCCCTCATCGCGGCCCGGGCGCTGCTCGGGCTCGGCGCGGCCGCGATCCTCCCGCTGGGCCTGGCGGTGCTGCCGGTGCTGTTCACCGAAGCGGAGCGGCCCCGGGCGATCGCGGCGGTCGGCGGGGCCATTTTCATCAGCTACCCCATCGGGCCCGTCCTGGGCGGCTGGCTGCTCGACAGGTTCTGGTGGGGTTCGGTCTTCCTGATCAATGTCCCGGTGGTGGTGATCGCGGTGATCGCCGTCGCGCTGCTGATGCCCGAATCACGCAGCTCGCAGCGGCCCCGGGTAGACCTGCTCGGCATCGCCCTGTCGAGCGCCGGGCTGACCGCGGTGACCTATGGCGTCATCGAGGCCGGGCCGGACGGCTGGAGCAGCGGGACCGCGGTCACCCCGTTGCTCGGCGGCGCGGTGATCCTGGCCGCATTCGTGCTGTGGGAACGCCGGCTCAGCGCCCGGACGGCGATCCAGCCGCTCATCGACCTGTCATTGTTCGCCTCGGCGCGGTTCGCCTGGGGCACCGTGCTGTCCACCATGGTCTCCTTCGCGCTGTTCGGGATCTTGTTCGCGATGCCGCAGTACTTCCAGGATGTCCGGGGCGCGGACGCCCTGGGCAGCGGGCTGCGGCTGCTGCCGATGATCGGCGGCATGCTGATCGGCCTGGTCCTCGGCGGGCGGCTGTCCAGCCCGCCGAAGGACCGGCCCGGTCAGCCGGCCGGCCGGGCCCCCACGGCCAGGGCGAATACCAAGATCCTGGCCACGGCTGGGTTCGCGGTGATGGCAGCAGCTCTCGCGGTAGGTGCCTTCACCGAGCCGAGCAGCGGCACCGGCTTCGCTGCGGCCTGGTTCGCGGTCGCTGGCCTCGGACTCGGCTTCGCCATGCCCGCCGCGATGAACGCCGCCCTCGGGGCCTTGTCCGCCGAGCGAAGCGGGGCCGGTTCCGCGCTGATGACCGCCATGCGCCAGGTCGGCGCGACCATCGGCGTGGCCGTGCTCGGTACCGTGCTGAACTCGGTTTACCGCAGCCACCTGCGCCTGTCACAACTGCACGGGACTGGTCCGCACGGGGCTGGGCTGCCCGCAGCAGTCGCCGGGACGGTCCGCAACGGCGTGGGGTCAGGTGTCGCGGTCGCCCAGCGGCTGGGTTCCGCGCCGCTGCTCGGCTCGGTGCGCACCGCCTTCGTGCACGGCCTGGACATCATGCTGTGGGTATGCGGCGGGATCGCGCTCACCAGCGCGCTGCTCGCGCTGGCCTTCCTGCCCCGGACGCCGCGCCTGGCGCCGGCCGGCCAGATCCTCCCGGCGCCCGATGACGGATCTGGCCCCGGGGCCGCGTCCCTGGACTCGGCCGGGAAGAATCGATAGCATGAGCGACATGCTCGACCCTGAACGGCCGGTGGGACTGCGGGAGCGCAAGAAGGCCAAGACGCGTGTTGCCATCCGGCGGCACGCGCTGCGGCTTTTCCGTGAACAGGGCTACGCCGCCACGACCGTGGAACAGATCGCCGAGGCGGCCGAGGTATCCCCGGCCACTTTCTACCGCTACTTCCCGACCAAGGAAGACGTCGTCCTGCAGGACGATCTGGACCTGCTGACCATCGGCGCCTTCGAGGCCCAGCCGGCTGACCTCAGCCCCATCGCCGCGATGCGCGCGGCCACCGCCGCGACCTTCGCCGCGCTGACCCCTGAGGACCTGGCCCGGCTCAGGGAGACCACGGAGCTGACCCTCGGGACTCCCGAGGTCCGGGCCCGGGCCCTCGACGAGCTGGCCCGGACGATCCAGGTGATGGCCGAAGCGGTGGCCAAACGGGCCGGGCGTGACCCGGATGACTTCGCTGTCCGCAACCTGGCCGGCGCCGTCATGGGCGTGCTGATGGCCGCGGCCCTGCCGCTGATGACTGACCCCTCGCTGGACCTGTCCGCGGCGCTGGACGCGGCGCTGGCCCACCTGGAGGCCGGCCTGCCCCTCTAGGCTGCTTGCCGTCCGGGCTGGCGGAGCTGCGGCAGTTACGCCTGGCTGCGGCAGTTACGGCTTGCGGGCGATCCCGCCGTACCAGTTGACCTCGGAGGCAAGTGGCCGCGGGCCGGTTTCCTCCGGCCGCCACTCCGACACCAGCACCAGGCCCGGATCGATCATCTCCAGGCCGCCGAACGCCATCTCGGCGAATTCATCAGCGGTGCGGGCCTGGGCGGCGATGCCACCCTGCCGGTACGCCCGTTCCAGCCCGCCCACCCCTTCGGGATCATGTTCGGGCGTGACGTGCGAGGCGACCAGGTAACTGCCCGGCGCCAGCGTGTCGAGCAAGGTGGCCACGAGCGCCGCCGGGCTGTCCTCGTCGGTCACGAAGTGCAGGATCGCGACCAGCATGAGCCCGACCGGCTGGCTCAGATCGAGTGTGTCCCTGACCTCGGGACTGCCCAGGATCGCCGCCGGATCCCGCAGGTCCGCGTCTATGTAGGCGGTGCGTCCCGCCGGGGAGCTGGTGAGCAGCGAACGGGCATGCATCAAGACGACGGGGTCATTGTCCACGTACACGACCCGGCACTCCGGCGCGACCTCCTGGGCGACCTCATGCACGTTGTTCGCGCTGGGCAGGCCCGTGCCGATGTCCAGGAACTGCCGGACCGCAGCCTCGCCGACCAGGTAGCGGACCGCGCGGCCGAGGAAGGCCCGGTTCTCCCGCACCGCCGTGCGCACCGCGGCCCAGCTTTGCATGGCCCTGAGCGCGGTTTCCCGGTCCGCGGCGAAATGGTCTTTACCGCCCAGGTAATAGTCGTACACCCGGGCCGAGTGCGGCTTGCTGGTATCAATCGTGGGCCGCATTGACCTGCCTCCGAGGAATCATGCGCTGGTCATTCCTGGCGTCACTGCCAGCAATGCTACGGCTTGCGAGCCACACCCCCATTGGCATTAACTTCGGCGGCCAGCGGACGGGGCCCGTCGCCGTCCGGCCGCCATTCTGGGACTGGCACCACCCCAGGATCCACCATTTCCAGCCCGCGGAAGGCAAGTTCGGCCAGTTCATCGATGGTCCGGAGCTGGCCAGTCAGGCCGCGAGCCTGATAGGCGGCTCCCGCGCCGGCCACACCTTCCGGGTCGTATTCCATCGTGGCGTGCGAAGCAACCAGGTAGCTGCCGGAAGGAAGCGCGTCAAGCAGCGTGGACATGATGTGCACCGGATTGTCCGCATCAGGCACGAAATGCAGCACCGCCACCAGCATCAGCGCCACCGGCTGGCTGAAATCGAGAGTCTTCACGACCGCCGGGCTGGCCAGGATCTTCTCCGGCTCCCGGAGATCGGCATCGATGTAGGCGGTACGCCCCTCCGGCGAGCTGGCCAGCAGCGCGCGGGCGTGGGCCAGCACGATCGGATCGTTGTCGGCGTAGACCACGCGGCATTCCGGCTGCATCGCCTGGGCCACCTCGTGCACGTTGTTCGCGGCCGGCAGCCCGGTGCCGATATCGAGGAACTGCCTGATCCCGGCGTCCCGCACCAGGTACCGCACCGCCCGGCCCAGGAACGCGCGGTTCTCCCGCGCCGCGGACCGCGCGGACCGCCAGCTCTGCATGACCAGCTCGGCCGTCTCCCGGTCGACCGCGAAATTGTCCTTGCCGCCCAGCAGGTAGTCGTACATGCGGGCGGGGTGGGGCTTCGTGGTGTCAAAATTCGGCCGCATGGACTGACCCTCCCCGTTGGTGCTGGCGCACCGGCGTCCAGCCGCATCGTCGCGGCTGAATCCTAAGGCTGGCAGGCGATCCCGGTGCTGCACTGGCCAGCGGCGCTCCGGCGACCGCGCGCTAACTGCACCTTAAACGGCACCATAACGGCACACCAGCGGAATCGGCCGGGCGATGGCTGCGCGGCAATCTGACGCGGCCCGCCCGCGGCGGCCGTGACGCCGGTACCGGCGTAACATCCGTGAAACTTTCCCGCATGATAGTGCCCCCGGCCAGCCGTCCGGAGCGCCCAGAATTCGCGCCCCGGACGGCCGCGGAGCCGCCCGGCGTGCCGCTCCCGGCGGGAATCTGGCTGGTCCAGGCGATCCGGGCGATCGTGGCCGCGGCGCGCGCGGCCGGGCGGCCGCGGCGCTCCGGCCGGCCAGGGAAATCGCGGCGGGCAGGCCCGCGACGGCCGCCTGTACAGGCCCGTGGAAAGTGCCTATCTTTCGCCGCAGAGCGCCCGGTGCGGCCTGTCCTGTGAGCTTCACCCTTCGCCGGGCCAGGACTGCTTGAGGAGGACCCGCATGAGATTCAGATTCCCCGCCCTCGCGGGGCAATCGCGCCTTCGGCGCGGCGTGGCTGCCGCGGTCACGGTACTGCTCAGCTGTACCGGGCTCGCCGCCCTGGCCACCAGCCAGGCCAGCGCCGCACCCGCGTGCCAGGTGGCCTACTCGGTGAACCAGTGGAGCACCGGATTCACCGCCTCGATCACCATCACCAACAACGCCGCCGCGATCACCAGCTGGACGCTGGCCTACTCCTACCCCGGTAACCAGGCCCTGGCCTCGGGCTGGAGCGGGAACTGGAGCCAGTCCGGCGCCAACGTCACCGTGACCAACGCCTCCTGGAACGGCAGCCTGGCCACCGGCGGGTCCACCCAGATCGGCGCCAACTTCAGCTACAGCGGCACCAACACCGCGCCCACCGCCTTCACCCTCAACGGGGTGGCCTGCAACGGCGCCTCCCCCTCCCCCTCGCCCAGCGTGACCCCCACCGGGACCCCCACCCCCACACCCACCCCGACCGTGACGCCGACGCCGACTCCGACTCCCACCCCCACCGGGTCAACCGGCACGGGCGGCGGCTCGCTGCTGGTGAACCCGCCGACGTTCACCGTGGCCCAGGGCACCAGCGAAGTGATCGGCGTGAGCCTGTCCGCGGCGCCCACCGGCAACATCACCGTGACCGTGGCCGCCTCCGGTAACGCCGGGGAGACCATCACGTCCGGCTCCTCGCTCACCTTCACCACCAGCAACTGGATGTACGCACAGCCCGTGACGGTCGCCGCCAACGCCACCGGCACCGGGGCCGCCACCTTCACGGCCAGCACCCCCGGCCTCACGTCGGTGCACGTGACCGGTACCGAGACGGCCGCGGGCTCGACCACGACGCCCTCGCACGTGGCCAACCCGTTCACCAGCTCGACCTGGTACGCCAACCCCGACTACGCCGCCGAGGTGGCCACCTCGTCGGCCGGCGCGAGCGGCACGCTGGCCGCGCAGATGACACTGGTCGGCCAGCAGTCGACCGGCATCTGGCTGGACCGCATCGCGGCGATCTACGGCGGGTCGGGCAACAGCAACCGGATGAGCTTCCAGGCGCAGCTGGCCAACGCGGCCAGCCACGCGACGGGCAGCACGCCGATCATCGTCCCGATCGTCGTCTACGACCTGCCCAACCGTGACTGCGCGGCGCTCGCCTCCAACGGAGAGCTGACCATCAACAACAACGGCCTGCAGTACTACGAGCAGGACTACATCAACCCGATCGCGCAGATCCTCACCGACTACGAGCACACCAACATCCGGGTGGTCGCGGTCGTCGAGGATGATTCGCTGCCGAACCTGGTCACCAACCTCAGCATTCCGTCCTGCGCCCTGGCCAACTCCAGCGGTGCCTACGTCAGCGGCATCCAGTACGCGCTCAACAAGCTGCACGCGATCCCGAACGTGTACAACTACATCGACCTCGGCCACTCGGGTTGGCTGGGCTGGCCCAGCAACATGGGCCCGGCGGTGTCGCTGATCCACTCCGTGGCCGCGGGCACCACGGCCGGCGTGAGCAGCGTCGACGGCTTCATCAGCAACACGGCCAACACCATCCCGACGAGCGAGCCGTTCATGACGGCGACCGAGAGCATCGGCGGCCAGCCGGTGGACTCCACCCAGTTCTACTCATTCGACCCGTACATCGACGAGCTGACCTACGACGAGGCGATGTACACCAACCTGGTCGGCGCCGGATTCTCGGCCAACGTCGGGATGCTGATCGATACCTCGCGCAACGGCTGGGGCGGCCCGCTCCGGCCCACCGCCGCGAGCACCTCGACCACGGTGGCGACGTTCGTCAACCAGTCGAAGGTCGACCAGCGGCCGTTCCGCGGCGACTGGTGCAACGTGAACGGCGCGGGTCTCGGGGCGTTCCCCCAGGCCAACCCGAACCCGTCGTTCAGCCACCTGTACGCCTACGTCTGGATCAAGCCGCCCGGCGAGTCCGACGGCGACTACCCGACCGCCACTCACTCGCACGGTGACCCGCACTGTGACCCGGGCGGCACCCAGACGGACGGCAGCGGGAACAGCTACCCCACCGACGCCATACCCGGGTTCGACATCCCGGCCGGCAATTGGTTCCCGGCCCAGTTCACCCAGCTGGTGCAGAACGCCAACCCCGTCGTCCCGTAACCGCAACCGGCCACCGCCACCGGTGAGCCACTGATCCAGCACCGCGCCCGCCCGGGCGGAAATCACCCGGGCGGGCGCGGTCTGCTTACCAGCCCAGTTCGTGCAGGCGGTCGTCGTTGATGCCGAAATGGTGCCCCACCTCATGGATGACGGTCCGCCGGACCTGGTCGACGACCTCGTCCGCGCTGCGGCATATCTGGCAGATCGCGACGCGGTAGATGGTGATCCGGTCCGGCAAAACCCCGGCATAATTCGTGGTGCGGCTGGTTAGCGGGATGCCTTCATAGAGCCCGAGCAGGCCCGGCGGGCCAGCCTCGTGCTCGACGGTGACCGCCACGTTACGCATCAGCGCACCGAGGTTCTCCGGCAGCCCGTCCAGCGCCGTGACAACCATCTCTTCGAAGCGGCCCGGTTCAACCTCCATCACTGATCCATTGTCGGTGCTGGCCGCCGGACCGGGGAATCAGGGGGAACGTGTGGACCGGGAGCGGCAGATCCTCGCCTGCTCGGGAGTGCTGTATCCGGCCGAGGATGCCCCGTCCGAGATGATCGGCGGCCAGCTGCGGCAGGCGGCGGGGCTGTCCGGGGCCCGCAGGCCGAAAGTGTGCCTGATCGCCACGGCGGTCGGCGACTCACCGGCGTACCTTGACCAGTGGTACGGCATCGCCGACTGGTACGGTGCCGCGGACCTGTCCCACCTGGCGCTGTTCACCCAGCCGAACGTGCCTGATGTCCGGGCGCACCTGCTGGCCCAGGACGTGATCTTCGTATCCGGCGGAAGCGTGGTGAACCTGCTCGCGGTCTGGCGGGCGCACCGGCTCGACGAGATCATCCGGGAGTGCTGGACAGCGGGGGTGGTGCTGGCCGGGCAGAGCGCCGGGAGCGTGTGCTGGCACCAGGGCGGGGTCACCGATTCCTTCGCCGATTCCCTCGACCCGATCAGCGATGGCCTCGGTTTCCTTCCGTTCAGCAACGGCGTGCACGACGATCTGGGTGAGCAGCCGCGCCGGGAACGCTTCCGGGAGCTGATCGCGGCGGGCCAGCTTCCCGCCGGGTACGCGACCGAGGACGGGGTCGGGCTGCACTACGTGGGCACCGGGTTCCGGGAAGCGCTGGGCATCGTGCCCGGCCGGCATGCCTGGCACGTCGCGCCGGACGGCGCGGGAGGGTACCGGGAGACCGCCATCCCGGCCCGGTGCTGGCTGCCGCCGCGCTAAGGACCCGCCCGGCGGCACGTGTGACATTCGGCCCGTCCGGCAGGACGTCCGGCACTGCCCCGCGGCGGGCCCGGCGGGCATCGTGGTGACTTAGACCGGGCAGAAGGTCACGGATGGGCCGGCCCCGGGCGGATAACAGGAGATGGTCATGCGAGCGCTTGTTTACCACGGTCCGGGCGTGAAGGCCTGGGAGGACGTGCCGAAGCCAGAAATCGCCGCCGACACGGACGCGATAGTCCGGGTCGACGCCACCACGATCTGCGGCACTGATCTGCACATCCTGAAGGGTGACGTGCCAGCCGTGACCGACGGCCGGATCCTCGGCCACGAAGCGGTCGGCACCGTCGAGTCGGTCGGCAGCGGCGTGAAGGCGGTCAAGGTCGGCGACCGTGTTCTGGTCTCCTGCATCTCGGTGTGCGGGACCTGCCGGTTCTGCCGGGAAGGCCATGCCGGGCAGTGCCTCGGCGGTGGCGGCTGGATCCTCGGTCACAAGATCGATGGCACCCAGGCCGAGTATGTCCGCGTGCCGTTCGCGGACACCTCCACCTATCTGGTCCCGGGAGGTGCCTCAGACGAGGACATCCTCATGCTCGCGGACATCCTGCCGACCGCCTATGAGGTCGGCGTGCTCAACGGCCAGGTGCGGCCGGGTGATGTGGTCGCGATCGTCGGGGCCGGCCCGATCGGCCTGTCCGCGATCACCGGCGCTCGCCTGCTCAGCCCCAGCCACATCGTCGCGATCGACCTGGCCGACTCCCGGCTGGAAGCAGCCAAGCGGTTCGGCGCGGACATCACCGTGAACAACGGCCGCGAGGACGCCCTGGCGGTGGTCCGCGAGCTGACCGGCGGCCTGGGCGCCGACGTGGCCATCGAAGCGGTCGGCGTGCCTGCGACCTTTGAGCTGGCCGCTCAGCTGGCCCGGCCCGGCGGGCACATCGCCAACATCGGCGTGCACGGCGAGCCTGCCACGCTGCACCTTGAGGAACTGTGGATCAAGAACATCACCATCACCACCGGCCTGGTTGATGCGTACTCCACTTCGACCCTGCTGCGCCTGCTCACCAGCCACCAGATCGACGCGGGGCGGTTCATCACGCACCGCTTCGCACTCGATGAGTTCGATCAGGCCTACGACGTGTTCGCCCGGGCCGCCGAGACCGGCGCGCTGAAAGTCGTGCTGAGCCGCACAGCCTGACGGCACTAATCAGTGCGGTGCATTGTGCGCCCTGCGGCGCGGCCACAATGCACCGCACTGTTGTGTGCGCCGGAGAAACCGGAGGGCCAGCTCAGGTCGTGCAGGCGGTGCCGTTGAGGGTGAAGCTGGCGGGGACCGCGTCGCTGCTGGTCCAGGTGCCCTGGAAGCCTAGCGAGGTGCTGGCGCCGGCCGCGATCGTGGCGTTGTAGTTCTGGTTGGTGATGGTCACGCCTTCGCCGCTCTGCCCGGTCACCCCGTTCCAGGCATTGGTGATCTTCTGATCACCGGGGAAGGTGAAGCCCAGCGCCCAGCCGCTGATCGGCGACGAGCCAGAGTTGCTGATGGTTATGCTGGCCACGAAGCCGCCCGCCCACTGGCTCTGGGTCGTGTAGCTGACCGTGCAGGCCCCGGCGGGAGCCGCGACCGCCCAGGTGAACGTGGTGGATCCCGAGGCACCTGTGGCGTCTCGTACCGTCACGGTGACCGTCGATGTCCCGCCGGCCGTCGGGGTGCCGGAGATCAGCCCGGTCGTCGAGCTGATCGACAGGCCGGCGGGCAGCCCGGCCGCGGTGTAGCTGAGGGTCTGCCCGGCCGCCGAGTCGGACGCGTGGATCTGCACGCTGACCGCGGTGCCGGTGGCGCCGGCCTGGTTGCCCGGGTTGGTCACGGTCACCGTGTTCCCGGTGCTGGTGGATCCGGCCGGGATGTCGTAGGTGACCAGGGAGCGGGCCGGGATGGTCGCGGTGAACGCGCCGCCGCTGACCGGGATGGTGGCTTGCGCGGCCGTGTCGCTGGAGGTGCTGGTCAGGTACGGGGTGACCGTGGCCCCGTTGGCCGTTCCCGTGCCGGACAGCGAGAACGTGACCGGGTCCGCGGTCTGCGCCGTGTTCAGTGCCACGATGGCCACCGACCCGTCGGTGTTCTTGAACGCGGTCAGGTCATCCGCGCTGTTGGAACTGGTCGCGGCGATCCGCACCGCGCCCGGGCGGACGAACCGGCTGTAGTTGGCGAAGGCCCACAGCCGCCCGGAGGCGGCCACGGTGGACCCGTTGATCTGGATTAGGTTCCCGTTGTCATTGCTCACCGACGCGGGGCTGCTCCCCCACCAGTACAAGAAGGCGTTCAGGTTGGCGGCGGTCAGCCCGGTGTAAAGGTTCTGCGCCCAGGTGAGCCCAGCCGCGTCGGTGCCGTCGTCCCAGGCGGGGTCCCAGGTCTCGAACGTGGACCACTCCGTCTCCCACACGGGCTTGGACCAGCCCGCGAGCGGCGAGTTGGGTGGTGCGCTGTAGCCGTGGCTGGTGAACAGCGGGGTGTAGGAAAGCGCGGCCGGGTCGGCTTCAATGGCCGCGGCGTACTGCTGCGCTGAGTCCCACCCGATGGACGTGCAGCACTCAATCTGGGTAGACAGCCCTGAGGCTTTCATTGTGGGGCCGAGGACGTCGATGAGGTTCGCGGTCTGCGCCGGGGTGAGCGTCATGCCGTCGTACCCACTCGGCGTGAAGCTAGGTTCATTGACTGGGCCGAGGTAGCTGAGCGGGACACCGTCCGCCGCGTAGTCCTTGGCGTACTGCACCAAATAGTTCGCATACGCCTGGCGCCAGTCACCACTGGCGCAGGTAGCGCCCGGGGCCCCGCATAGCGTCCCGCCGTTGAGCGGCGAGTTGTTGGTCTTCATGAATCCCGGAGCGCTCCACGCGTCAGCGAAGACGTTGGTGACGCCGTAATCGGCCTTGATGGTCTGGGCCAGCCACTCCTGCCCCTGGTCGGTGCCGAGCGGGCTGTAGGCGGGAGTCGCGGTCGGGCTGGCCGGCGCGGACGGCTCGATCGTGATGCCTGGGTCCGCGCTGATCTCATTGCGCAGAATGGTCAGGCCCGCGCCTGACGTCGGGCTGAACAGCAAGTCCAGTGCTTGCTGCTGGGTCGCTGACGGTGCGTTCATGATCGTGTCAGCCTGGCCGAACGCTTCCGACGCGCCGAACCCCGCCATCGTCTGGAACGTGGTCGCGCCATTGATCGTCGCTGTGTCAGCGGCGGCCGCGGGACCAGACACAGCCGCCACTCCCACCGCGCTCATCGCCAGCGCCACCAGGCCCGCCGCCGCCCGCGGCGATGAGCGTCGCAGCACCCGGTACATGGTGCGCGGAACCACCACGGAGCCTCCGTTAGGTAAAGAAGCGGGGTGTCAGCTGCAGGCGGTGCCGTTCACCGCGAACGCGGTGGGCGAGGCGTCGCTGCTGGTGAAGGTGCCGGTGAAGCCGATGGTGACCGAGCCGGCCGGCGCGATGGTCGCGTTGTAGGACAGGTTGACGGCGGTCACGTTCGCACCGGACTGGGTGTAGCTGGCCGTCCACATGCTGCCGATCTTCTGGTCACCCGGGAAGGTCCAGGTGAGCGACCAGGGGCTGATGGCCGCGCCGCCGGTGTTGGTGAGCACGATCTGGCCCTGGAAGCCGCCGGCCCAGCTGTTGGTCAGCGAGTACACGGCCCTGCAGGCGGCGGGGGCGGCCGATCCGGTCGGCGGCGGTGTGCCGTTCACCGCGCCGGGCAGCGGGAACTCGATGGTCGCCAGCAGGGACTGCTTGGCCGCGCTGACCGGTGTCGCGTCGTAACCGTTGTCCAGCAGGGCGAAGGAGTCCTCGCCGTTGAGCGCCCAGTAGGTCCAGCCCATCGCCGGGTTGCTCTTGATGTACGACACGAGGCTGGAGAACCACTGGCCCTGCGAGCCCGCGGCCGTGCTGGAGACGTCCGCGGCCGCGTTGTCGGTGCCGAATTCGCCGACCCACACCGGGGCGGTGTTGGAGGTGTAGAGGTACCCCCAGTACTTGGCCCAGACCGCGTCCAGGCTGGCCGGGGTGGTCGAGGAATTGAACCAGGTCTGCTGGAACAGGTCCGGGCCGTAGTCGTGCGCGGAGTAGACCACATGGCCCGGGGAGCTGAGCGTGACCGGGAACTGGCCCGCCAGCGCGAGGTCGCCGCCCCACCAGGTGGAGTCGAAGCCGCCGGAGGAGTTCGGGGTCTCGCCGATGCCCTCGCAGAAGATCAGCGCATTCGGGTCCACGGCCAGGACGGCGTTGCCCGCCTGCTCATAGGCGAGCCTGACATCGGTGGCCGCGGCGCCGGTGCCCCAGGTGGCACCCTGCGCGTACGTGTCGCCCGCCGGGGTATGCGGCTCGTTGCGCAGATCGAAGCCGATGACCGTGGGGTTGCCCGCGTACCGCTTGGCCAGCGTCACCCAGTCGTTGACCCACGCCGAGCTGGGGTAGGCGCTGGTGTACCACAGGCCGTTCGCCTCGGCCGTCTCCCCCGCCTCGGACCGGTGGTTGTCCAGGATTACCTTCAGGCCCACCTGGCCGGAGTAGTTGATGATCTTGTCCAGGATCTGCAGCGAGTTGAGCCCCGCGAGGTCCGTGTTGATCGGGCCGGTGCTGTTGTACTGGCTGAAGTTCTGCGGAACGATCGGCGTCTCCACCATCTGGTTGGAGAACGGGATGCGGATGGTGTTGTAGCCCAGGTTCTTGATGTCGTTGATGACCGCGTGGTAATCCTGCGCCCACAGGCCATGCGCGATCTCGTCCGGGGTCTCGAAGCCATACCAGTTGATCCCGGCGATCCGCACGGGGTTCCCGCTGGAGTCCAGGATCTGGTTACCGCTGGTGTGCCAGTAGCCGGTGCCCACACCGGCCGCCGGCGCGCTCAGCGCGCTGTTCGCCGCGTGGATCACCGCACCGGCGCCCGCCAGCCCCGCGGCCACCAGGGCCAGAGTGCCGGTCAGCGCCGCGACCGCAGAAGGTAGCCGCATCCGTGTCTCCTCAGGACGTTGCCGCGCCGCGGCCTGACCCTGGACCGGGCGCCCCTGAGCGGGCGCCCGGCCATGGGTCGGACCGTGTCGGGGTCAGGCCCGCCCGCCACGGACATGCAAGCCGCGGCGGGCGGCAACCCGAGCGGAACGTATCCGAGAGGGCCGCCGGCCGGTCAAGGCCGCTGTCGCCCACTGCCGCCGTCCCCGGGCTTTGCGCTGGTCACGGGCAGCGCAGCGGCGCGGCGGAGATGAAAGTACCTGAAACCCGGTGGGCCGGCGTGGATTTCGAACCGCCGTGGCACAGCCCCGATCCAGCTGACGAGACGATCTTCGTCAGTGTTTGAGCAGGCCGACGCCAAAGGAGACCACGAGCACCGAAAGCGTCAGCGCTGAGATCGATTCGGCGGCCATGAGCAGCTTCGCGCGTTCGGACAAGGGCATCGTGTCGGTGGGGCTGAACGCTGAGGAGTTGGTGACCGAGACGTAGAGGTAGTCAACAAACCCGGGCGTCCATCCCGTCTTCGCCGAAGAGCGTCGCGCGACTTCGGCGATCGCGTCGTGGTCCTCGTCCTGCGGGAACCGGAAGTCGGCCGCCGGTAGCCCCGGATGTGCCACCCGGATTCGGCTGACCGGGCCGCCGCGGTCGAGTTCCCAGAACGCGAGGCCGAAGACCAGCACGTTGGTAAACCAGACCTGCCCGGCGGCCCCGAGCAGCTGCCCGCCAGCCGTCGCCTGGCCGATGACCAGCGAGCGGATCAGCAGTACGAGCGCGGCGAGATTCGATACCGCGATCAGCAGCAGTAGCGCAATTGACAGCCGGCGCAGGAGCCGATTCTGCTTACTCATCCGCCGCGGGTTGGCCAGCACCAGCGGTATGAACAGGATCAGCTCCAGTCCGGGCACGACGTAGCGCGGACCGATCAATAGCCGGTTGGGGAGCGCCGCATAGAGCCCGATCGCGACGATGACCGCAACCGCGGCCGGTACTCTCGGCTCACCCGGGTGTGTCTGGATGATCTAACAATAGGGCTTTACCAGTGGCTCGCTGCTATGCCCGGCCCTCGAATCGCTCGGCATGTCTGCTCTGAAAAGGTGCCGACGATTCGTGGGCGGCGATGTACGCGATGTCCAGCCTGGCTATCTGGAACGGTCCGGCGCCGGGCAGTAAGGTTCCGCCATGACTCAGCAAGACCTAATTCCAGGTGTAGAGGCAGGTTGGGCGGCTGCGCTCCAACCAGTCGCCGGGCGTATCCGGGCGATGGGCGACTTCCTGCGGGCCGAGATCGCGGCCGGGCGCCGGTACCTGCCCGCCGGGGACCAGGTGCTGCGCGCGTTCCAGCAGCCGCTGAGTGAGGTGCGGGTGCTGATCGTCGGCCAGGACCCCTACCCGACCCCGGGCCACCCGGTGGGCCTGAGCTTCTCGGTCGCGCCGGAAATCCGGCGGCTGCCTCCCAGCCTGGGCAACATCTTCCGGGAATACACGGCGGACCTTGGCCACCCCAGGCCAGCCAACGGCGATCTCACGCCGTGGGCGGAGCGGGGCGTGCTGCTGCTGAACCGGGTGCTCACCGTGGCCCCCGGCCAGCCCGGCTCGCACCGCGGGAAGGGCTGGGAAGAGGTGACCGAGCAGGCCATCAGGGCGCTCGCGGCGCGGCCGGAGCCGCTCGCGGCGATCCTATGGGGCCGGGACGCGCGCAACCTCGCGCCGCTGCTGGATGGCGTGCCGCTGGTCGAGTCGGCGCATCCCAGCCCGAACTCGGCCGACCGCGGGTTCTTCGGCTCCCGGCCGTTCAGCCGGGTCAACGCCCTGCTGGAATCCCGCGGCGCGCCGCCCATCGACTGGAAGCTGCCCTGACCGGAGGGCAGGCCGTCATCGGCCTGCCCTCCGGCCTGCTTACTGGTGCGTCCTGCTCACCGACATGATCAACTGGCTCGGTGCGCCGACTCCATGGCCCGGAAAGCGGGCCAGCTCCAGCCGATGAGTTCGAAGATCTGCGGTGATTGACTGCTCCCGAATCCGGTCACGCCGATGTAGTAGGCGGTGATCGTATGCAGGCCGGCGGCCAGGGTGGAGGTCGTGAGCGCCGCCTTCCCGGCGCTGTCGAGGGTGACCACGCCCAGCAGCGCTGAGCTGTCCGTGAACGCCACGAGGCCGACCGGGATGGCCGCACCGGTGCCGGCCGCCACCACGGCGGTGAAGGTGACCGGCTGCCCCGACGGCACCGGGTTTACCGATGTGGTCAGGCTGGTGGTAGTGCTGACGGGCGCCTGGACACTGACCGGCGGGGCGATCATGTCCGAGTCCAGCGTGACCGCGGCGCTGCGGGCCAGCGCACGGCCGTCTACCGTGACCCCCGTGGTGACGGTGATCGAGGCCTGGGCCATGATGTTTCCATCGATGACGGAATAGGTTCCGAGCGTCGCGGAGCTGCCGACAAGCCAGAAGACATTGGCTGCCTGCGCGCCGTTGACGAGGTCCACGGTGCTGGCGGACGCCGTGATGAGCGTGGATGCGGCCTTGAAGATGAAGACGGCGTTCGGGTCGCCCTGAGCGTCGAGGGTCAGCGTTCCGGTTATCCCGAACGTGCCCGCCGGGGAGGCGTACACGCCTGGGGTCTGGGTGGTCCCGCCGAGTTCCACCGGGATGGTGGCCGTGGTCGGGGTGGCCGTAGCGGCGTTGTACGCGCTGGTCAGGTCGTTCTGGGCCTTGAGGGCGGCGGTGTCGGCCGTGTCGATGGCCCCGGTCACCTGCCCGGGGGGAAACCCGGTGACCGCTGTGCCCGGGCTGAGCCCGAGATTGCCGGTGATGGTGCTGGGACCGGTGTTCGTGACCGTCGACGCGGCGAGAACCGCGTAGTTGGCGGCGGTGCCCAGCGAGATCGGCGCCGTGGCCGCGCTCGCCTGCGGTGCCCCGGCCAGGCCGATCAGGACAGTCGTCGCGCCGGTCAGGGTCGCGGCCGCAGCCAGCCGGGACATAGTGGTAAATATCTGAATGGTGCTCGTGAGGCGTTTCGGGACCATGGGCTTCCTCCGTAGAGGTGTCCGTACGGCCGGGCCTTCCGGCCAATGGCGTAACTCAAAGTAGCCATGCCGAACACGTTCGGTGATCGCTTTGCCCAACGGATACCCTGCGGGCGGCCTGGGCGGCCCTCATCGCAATCGAAGGCGCCCGGCGGCCGCACCGCCGCGAACCCGCCCGTCAGCCGCCCGCGAGGGACACCAGGTGGGCCTGATACCCGGCGCCGTAGGGGGTGGGATCACCCACCCAGTCGGTGATCAGCGCCGGGCCCTGCGAGCAGTCCCAGTTGTTCCAGGTCCACGCCAGGTAGCTGATGTGCGCTGAGTCCAGCCAGGGCATCAGCGTGTTCAGGTACGTGTCGGCGCAGTCGTTCTCGCCGATTTCGCCCGCGATGACCGGGACGGAGGCCGCGACCGGGGCGATCTGGCTGGTCCAGCAGTCCAGCGTCTTGCAGGTGTTGAAGTTGTAGGAGTGCCAGGAGGCGACCAGGTTCCCGTCGGGGTCGGTGGGCTTGTAGCTGAGCCATTGGGTCAGGTCGTTGGCGTACTCCAGGCCGCCTAGCATGATCACGTTGTTCGCTCCGGTCGCGCGGACGGCGTTCACCAGGGTCTGCATCCCGGCGACGGCATAGGAGATGCCGACGCAGGAACTGCCGCCGTTGAGCCAGCACTGCCAGCCCTCGGTCTCGTTGAAGTTGTCGGCCCGCGACGGGTACGGCTCGTTGAACAGGTCGAAGATCACCGCGTCGTTGCTCTTGAACGCGGTCGCCACCGACGTCCAGAACGGTACTGACTGCGCCGCGTCCGGCATCGGCTTCTGGCAGGTCGCCGTAGCGGCCGCGCAGCCCGACGACGTGCCCGTGTAGGTGCCGTCGGTCCAGTGCAGGTCGAGGATCGCGACGATGCCGTTGTCGTTCAGCAGGCTGACGTAGGCCTTGACAGCCGCCTGGTAGGTGGCGCCCGCGTAGGCGGCGTTCACGTAGGACTCGGCGTTCCAGCAGGCCTCGTTGAGCGGCACCCGGACCGCGGTGATGCCCCAGCTCTTCATCGCGGTGATCGACGCCTGGTCCATCGGCCCGTTCCACAGGCCGGTGCCCTGCACGCAGGAGAACTCGCCGCCAGACCGGTTCGCCCCGTGCAGCACCACCTGGCCACCGCTGGCGTTCACCAGCTGATTGCCGGACACGTGCAGCTGCGGCGCGGTGCTCGTGGCCGACACCGCGCTGACCGGGTCGGGCGCGGAGGTGGCGGTGGCGCCGGCGCTGTCGAAGGCCTCCGCGGTCAGCGCGTAGTACCCGGCCGGCACGCTGGGCCAGGTGACGGTGTACGGGCTGGCGGTCGCGGTGCCGATCAGCACCGGGGTGTGCGAGGTGCCGGGCAGCGTGGATGCCTCGAAGAACTCGACCTTGGTGATCGACGCGGTGGGCTCGATCGCGTTCGCCGTGATCGGCACGCTTGATCCGGGGGTGAAACCCTGGCCCGCCGCGGGGCTGGTGATGTTCACCGACGGGAGCTGCGCGGCGCCGTTGCAGGCGAAACCGTTGACCGTGAAGTAGCTGGGTACCGCGTTGGTCGCGCCGACCGTGCCGGTGAACCCGATCGTGACGGAGCCGCCGGTGCCCAGTGCGCCGTTATAGCTCATGCTGGTCACCGTGACGTACTGGCCGTTCTGCGTGAACGTGCCACTCCAGCCGCCGCTGACCTGCTGCGCGTTGGGGAACGTGAAGGCCAGCGCCCAGCTGGTGATCGGCGCCCCGTTGTTGGTGATCGTGATGCCGGCCTGGAAACCGCCCGGCCAGTTGTTCACCACCGTGTAGCCGACCGTGCAGGTGGAGGCCGCGCTGGCGGTCCCCGGCACCGCCGCCACCACACCCGCGGCCAGCAGCGCGGACGCGCCGAGCAGCCGGGCCAGCGCCCCGGCCCGCCTCGGCCAGCGGCGCATCGGGATTTTAGTCACGGCGACCTCCTCGGGCAGCGGGACGCTCGCCTCGCGGTGGGCGGCGTCCCGGTCCGGACGTTAGGTGGGCCCGGCCGGGCCGGCAAGGCAGCGGCCGCCGCGCCCCCGCCGGGGCCGGCGTCATCGCAGCCCAACAACCATGAGCCGGCACGCTCCGCCGTCCCCTGATGTGTAACTTTCGCCCGGCGGGAGCAGCGGGACAGCCGCCGACCGGGCCGGAACATGGAAGTGGCGAGCTCCCGCAGCACATACGGGAGCCCGCCACGGTCAGGAGGGCTGCTTATCCCCGGAGAGGGCCAGCCTCAGGGTGGCCGACTCAGGGCAAGGTCAGGATGTGGGCCTTGTATCCCGCGCCGTAGTTGGTGGGCGTCCCGGTGTAGTCGGTGACCAGCCCGGGACCGGACGAGCACGCGAAGTCAGCGTTCCAGGCCCAGGCCAGGTAGCTGGTGTGCGAGGAGTCCAGGAAGGCCATCAGCTGGCTGATGAATCCGGACGCGCAGTCGTTCTCGCCGATCTCCCCGGCGATCACCGGGACGGACGCGATCACCGACGCGACCGTGGTGGACCAGCAGGACGAGCTGATGCACACATTGAAGTTGTAGTCGTGGAAGGACGCGACCAGGTTGTTGTCAGGGTCGGTGGGCTTGTTGGCCAGCCATGAGCCCAGGTCGTTGGAGTACTCCTCGCCGCCGAGCATGAGGACGTTGTTCGCGCCGGTGGAGCGGACCGCGTTGACCATGGACTGCATCCCCGCCACCGGGTACCCGATGCCCGGGCAGGTGCCGCCGGACAGCCAGCAGGTCCAGCCGCTGGCCGTGCTGCCGGTGGCCCGGGACGCGTAGGGCTCGTTGAACAGGTCGAAGACGACCGCGTCGTTGCCCTTGAAGGTGTTCGCGACCGACGTCCAGAACGGGATCGCCTGGGCCGCGTCCGGCATCGGCTTCTGGCAGGTGGCCTGGGCGGACGAGCAGCCGGAGGAACTCCCGGTGTACAGGCCATCGGTCCAGTGCAGGTCCAGGATCGCCACCAGGCCGTTGGAGTTCAGCAGGCTGACGTAGGCCTTGATGGCGTTGATGTAGTTCGCGCCCGCGTCAGCGGGCGTGACGTACGACTCCGCGTTCCAGCAGGCCTCGTTCAGCGGGACCCGGACCGCGTTGACGTTCCAGGTCTTCATCGCGGTGATCGACGCCTGGTCGCTCGGGCCGTCAAAGATGCCATTGCCCTGGACGCACGCGTACTCGGTGCCCGACCGGTTCACGCCGTGCAGTTGCACCTGGGTGCCGCTGGCATTGACCAGCTTGTTGCCGGACACGTGCAGCTGCGGGGCCGGACCGCCGGGCGGGGTGCTGGTCGGCGTGGGGGTGGGCGTGGGTGTCGGGGTGGGCGTGGGTGTCGGGGTCGGCGTGGGTGTCGGGGTCGGGGTCCGGGTGGGGGTCACGCTGGGCGAGGGGGCGGGGGAGGCGCCGTTGCAGGCCACCCCGTTGAGGGTGAAGGCGGTGGGCGCGGTGTTGGTGCCGCTGTAGCTGAAGTTGGCGCCGATGGAGGTGGACCCGCCGGTGGCCAGGCTGCCGTTCCAGCTCGCGTTGGTCACGGTGACGTTCTTGCCGGACTGGCTCCAGTTCCCGCTCCAGCCCTGGGCCAGCGCCTGGTTACCGGTGTAGGAGTAGGCCAGCGTCCAGCTGGTGATCGCGGCGGCGTTGTTGGTGATGGTGACCGACGCGGTGAACCCAGTGCTCCACTGGTTCACCGAGTAGGCCACCTGGCAGGCAGGCGCGGCGCTAGCCGTGGTGGCGGCCACCGCGGTGCCCGCCACGAGCCCGCCTGCTGCCACTACGGCGGCCAGGTACCTGGCCCGCCTGCCTATGCCGGGCATCCGGAGTCTCATGACATGCACCTCCATGTGGGACGGCGCAGCCCTCGTCGGCTGCGCGGGTAAAACTTGGAACAGCACTTACCGGATGCCTCGCGAAATGCCTCCCGCCTGGCACACAGTTGATCACAGGCGAGGTTGCCGGCTTCGCAGTCACAGGATGTATGAACGGGCGACAGCGCGACCATAACTTTCGGAACTAAACCGGTCAAGTAGAATGCTCGTCATGAAAAAAGGCGCGCTAATTTCATAGCGCCCGGCCCGCATTGGCTGCCCGTGCCAGTTGGTGCCGCGGCCATCTTGACGGTGGCCATGGCCCCGGGTCACCCTCATCCCGGCGCGTAGCGCCGCGCCCTGCCGCCGGAATGTGAGCGAGGAGGCCGCGATGCGCACGGTGAGATCGGCCCGCATCACCTCACGTGCCTGGCTGCTCGCCGCCGCCATGACCGCCGCCGCCTGCACCTCAGCGGCCACGCCCAGCAGCAGCTACGGGCCCGTGGTCACGCTGCGGATCGGCGTCTACGGCAGCCCTGGGTACCAGCAGTCCGGGCTCTACCGCGAGTACGAGAAAATTCATCCGAACATCAGGATCGTGCCGACGGCCACCGGCTCGCTGGCCAGCTACTGGCGAGCCCTGCGGGCGCACCTGGCCAGCGGTACCGGCCTCGACGACATCCAGGCCGTCCCGCTGGATGAAATTTCCACGATTACCGCCAGCCCGGCCGGTGACTTCGTGCCGCTCAACACCCTGGGGGCCAGCGCGCTGCAGAGCAGCTGGCTGCCCTGGGCCTGGCAGGAGGCGACCACGGCCAGCGGCCAGACGCTCGGGCTGGCCACGGATATCGGCCCGATGGCCATCTGCTACCGGCCCAGCCTGCTGCGTGCGGCCGGGCTGCCCACGAGCCGGACCACGCTCGCCCGGCAGTGGTCCACCTGGCCCGGCTACATCCAGGTGGCCGAGCGCTTCGCCGCGCACGCCCCGGCCGGAGCGGCCTTCATGGACTCGGCCGCCGCCCTCGGCAATGCCGTGGTCAGCCAGTCACGTGAGCAGTTCCAGGATTCCGCGGGCCAGCCGGCGCTGACCGGGAATCCGGCGGTCGCCGCGGCCTGGGGCCTCGCGGTCCAGTCCGCCCGGGCCGGGCTGACCGCCCGGCTCACCCAGCTCACCCCGGCCTGGACCCGGGGCCTGGCCAGCGGAGCCTTCGCCACGTTCGCCTGCCCGGCCTGGATGCTGCCTTACGTCGAGCGGCACCTGGGCGGCGGGCAGGCCGGCCAGTGGGATGTCGCGGCGGCCCCCGGCGGCACCGGCAACCAGGGCGGCGGATACCTCGCGATACCACGGGCCAGCGAGCACCAGCAGGACGCGTTCCAGCTCGCGGCGTTCCTGACCGGCGCCTCCGCCGAGGCCACGCTGTGGCGCACCGAAGGTGCCTTCCCGGCCAACGCGGTGGCGATCGACTCGATCTTCAGGACCACCAGCGCGTACTTCAGCGGAGCGCCGACCGGGCAGATTTTCAGCCAGGCCGCCTACCGGATGCCCACCCCGATCCTCGGGCCCACCGGCGAACTGGTCCAGGCCGATGTGGACGCGGCCCTGGCCCGGGTGGCGGGCGGCACTGCGACACCCGCGGCGGCGTGGCGGGCCGTGCTCAAACAGGCCGCTGGGCCGGCCCAGCGGAGCTGACCCGGAAACGGCGCGGGCGGCGCGGACTGGCATTTCGTGAAAGGTTCACTCGATAAACCGGTAAAAGCCCAGCCCACCCGGCCATTGCCTTCCCGGCGGGCAGTTCCCGAACTTACGATGCGCGCGAATCCGGAAGCGCTCGCACAGGGCCCGGCAGGCGCCCGGTCTTCACCCGGCTGGCTGGCTCACACGGGCCGCAGCCCCTACCTCGCGAGGAGGAAGGATGAGGATGCGCGCACGGCACCTACGGTCCCGCAGCCACATGCTGTCTTGTTTACTTGCTACTGGCGCGCTCGTTGCGGGCGCGCTGATGGCCACCGCAGGGAGCGCCGCAGCGGCGACTTCCGGGCCGGCCGCCAGCCGCCAGCCCGCGGCCACCGCGCATAGCGCGGCCCAGGCCAAGGCAGCGGCCGGCGCCCGGCGGTCAGCCCCCCAGGCGCCAGCGGCGGCCGCCCCGGCCTGCACCGTCAACTACGCGTTGAGCAGCAGCTGGAACACCGGCTTCACCGCCGCGATCACCATCACCAACAACGGCCCGGCGTTCACCAGCTGGACTCTGGGCTACTCCTACACCGGCAACCAGACCCTGGCCCAGGGCTGGAGCGGTAACTGGTCCCAGTCCGGCAAGGCCGTCACGGTGACCAACGCGAGCTGGAACGGCAGCCTGGCCACCGGTGCGTCCACCCAGATCGGCGCCAACTTCAACTACAGCGGCACCAACACGGCGCCCACGGTGTTCACCATCAACGGCACCACGTGCACCGGACCGGTCGCCGCGCAGCCACCACCCACGGTGTCCATCACCAGCCCGACCGCCGGGGCGATCTTCACCCCCGGCTCGGCCATCTCGCTGGCGGCCACCGCCGCGGCCGGCGGCTCGGGCACCATCACCTCGGTGTCCTTCTACGAGAGCACCAGCGCCACCACCAACACCCTGGTCGGTGTCTCCACCACTGCCCCCTACGCCGTGCAGTGGACGAACGTGCCCGCGGGCAGCTACTCGATCACCGCGGTCGCCACCGACAACCAGAACCAGACCACCACGTCCAGCCCGGTCGCGATCACGGTCGAGGGCCCGAGCATCGTGGTCAACCCCACGATACTGACGGTCCAGCAGGGCCACACCGGCACGTTCACCGTGGCGCTCTCCTCACAGCCGACGGCTAGCGTGACGGTGACGGTGGCGGGCAGCAGCACCGACCCGGACCTGACCGTGTCAGGGACCGCCACGCACACCTTCACCACGGCCAACTGGAGCACGCCGCAGACCGTCACCGTCGCCGCGGGAACGAACTCCGCCGACGTCGGCGGGCACGCCAACTTCACCGTCACGGCGACCGGGTACAACTCGGGCTCCGTCGCGGTGACCGAGTCGGCGGCCAGCAGCGGGTACGACACCTGGTTCACCGCGCTCTACACGCAGATCAAGAATCCCGCCAACGGCTACTTCAGCCCCAAGGGCATCCCGTACCACTCGGTGGAGACGCTCCTGGTCGAGGCGCCTGACTACGGTCACGAGACCGTGTCCGAGACCTACAGCTACTGGCTGTGGCTGGAGGCCGACTACGGGCGGGTGACCGGCGACTGGACCGGGTTCACCAACGCGTGGACGAACATGGAAACCTACATGATCCCCAGCGCGTCCGCGCAGCCCGGGCAGTCCACCTACAACCCGTCCGCCCCCGCGGAGTACGGGCCCGACGAGCCATTCCCGAACAATTACCCGGTGGCCCTGAACTCCAGCGTCCCGGTGGGCCACGACCCGCTGTCCGCGGAGCTCGCCTCCACGTACGGCACCTCCAACATCTACGCGCCGATGTGGATCATGGACACCGACAACCGCTACGGCTTCGGCCAGTGCGAGGACGGCACGTCCACGCCCAGCTGGATCAACACCTACCAGCGCGGCCCGATGGAGTCGGTCTGGGACACGATCCCGCAGCCCGACTGCGACATGCTCAAGTTCGGCGGGCCGAACGGCTTCCTCGACCTGTTCAACAACGGCGGCGGGAGCTTCTCCTCGCAGTACAAGTACACCGACGCGCCGGACGCTGACGCGCGCATGATCCAGGCCGCGTACTGGGCCGACACCTTCGCCAAGGCCCAGGGCAAGACCTCGTCGGTCTCCGGGACCCTGGCCAAGGCCGCGAAGCTCGGCGACTTCCTGCGCTACTCAATGTTCGACAAGTACTTCAAGCAGATCACCGCGACGTGCAGCCAGCTCGGCTCGGTGGCCTGTCCCGCTGGAACCAGCAAGGCCAACGAGGACACCTACCTGATGTCCTGGTACTACGCCTGGGGCGGCGCCAGCACCGGCGCCTGGTCCTGGCGGATCAGCGGCGAGTCGATCCACCAGGGGTACCAGAACCCGTTGGCCGCGTGGGCCCTGTCCACCGACACCAACCTGGTCCCGCTGTCCCCGACGGCCAAGGCCGACTGGGCGACCAGCCTGACCACTCAGCTGAACTTCACCCAGTGGCTGCAATCGGCCGAGGGCGCCATCGCCGGTGGCGTGACCAACAGCTGGGGCGGCAACTACGGCGACGTGTCGAAGCCGCCGGCCGGTGACACCACCTTCGACGGCATGTACTACACGCCATCGCCGGAGTACATGAACCCGCCCAGCAACCAGTGGTTCGGGTTCCAGACCTGGCCGATGGAGCGGGTGGCGGAGTACTACTACACGACAGGCAACACGCAGGCCGGGGCGATCCTGGCCAAGTGGACCGCCTGGGCGCAGTCGGTGACCACGGTTAACACGACCACCGGGGCGATCTGCCTGCCCGGCACGCTGACCTGGACGGGTCAGCCAGGTGCGAACTACACCTCGGGAACGACGCCGCCGGCCGCGAACACCGGGCTGCACGTGGCGGTGTCGGGCTGCTCCAACGACATCGGCGTCGCGGCCTCGCTGGCCAAGGTGTACGAGTACTACGCGGCCAAGTCCGGCAACACCACGGTCGAGACCGCCGCGCAGAACATCATCGATGTCATCCACAAGTTCAACGGTGACTCGCTGGGCTACTCCAACCCGGAGACCCGCACCGATTACAAGAACTTCACCGTCGCCTACAACACGACGAACTACGAGGGCGTGTTCATCCCCGCGGGCTGGACCGGAACCTACCCCGGCGGGGTGGCCCTCAGCTCGTCCACCAACACCTTCCTGTCCATCCGGCCTTGGTACACGAGCGATCCTCAGTGGCCCTTGGTCCAGGCGTACCTGAACGGCGGCGCTGCCCCGGTCTTCCATTACCACCGGCTCTGGACCGAGGTGGAAGTCGCCACCGCGTTTGACTCCTTCGCGCAGCTGTTCCCCAGTGTGCAGCCGCCCGCAGGTTTCTGACGCCAACTGACCGCGGGGCGCGCGCCCACTGCCGGGCGCGCGCCCCGCGCACGAATGCCCCGACCCATGGAGGACAGCAATGCGCACGATGCGCCGCTTCTTGGTAGCGATGGTGCTGCTCGCCGCGGCGTCCGCCGCGGGCTGCGGCAGCAGCCAGCCCCCGCCGGACATGCCCTCGGTCAGGGGCACGTTCGGCGCGGACCCGGTGATCAGCATGCCGAATGGCACCCCTCCCGGGCAGCTGGTCGTCCGGACCCTGATCCAGGGACACGGCCCGGTCGTGCGGCCGCACGACTACGTGCTCTTCAACGTCCAGGGAAAGGTGTGGGCCGGGGACCGCGAAGTCGTGGACAGTTACACCAATCACTCGCCGCAGGGCCTGCCGCTGCGATCCGCCATCCCCGCCTGGCGCAGCCTGGCCGGCCAGCGGACGGGCAGCCGGGTGCTGATGGTGGTACCGCCCAAGGACGCCTTCGGGCCGAAGGGCAATCCCCAGGCGAACATCATGGGCAGCGACACGCTCGTCTTCGTCTTCGACGTGCTGGGCAGCCTGCAGGAGACCGCACACGCCACGGGCACCGTGATCCCCTACCACCCCGGGCCGGGCCTGCCGAGCGTGGCCTGGGCCGCGCACGGCCCGAAGATCACTGTGCCGGCCAAGGCCACGCCGCCGGCCAAGGCCACGCCGCCGGCCAAGCTGGTCAGGCAGGTGCTGATCCGTGGCCGGGGACGGCCGATCCAGGCGGGCCAGACCGTCGTCGTCCAGGACACCGGCGTGGTCTGGCGCACCGGCAAGGTGTTCGACTCGACGTGGGCCCGCGGGTTCCCTGAATCGTTCCTGCTCGGGGCCGGCCAGGTGCTGCCCGGGTGGGAAAATGGCCTCGGCGGCCTGCCGGTAGGCAGCCGCGTGCTGCTCGTCATCCCGCCCACCCTCGGCTATGGCCAGGCTGGGCATGCCCCCTATGTGGGCAGCAAAGACACCCTGGTCTTCGTCATCGACATCGTGGCCGCCACCTGAGTCCCGGGCGGCGCAGGCCGGGCTGCCGTCCAGCGGCAGGCACACCTCAGGCCTTCGTGTTTGACGTCGCCGCGGCCGTCCGGGTTCCCCGGGGGCCGCGGCGGGCGGCTGTCAGGTCCCGGTAGCAGCGCATTCCCTGGTGGCGACCTCATGAAACTTTCATAGCCATCACTCCGCCGATGGATAGGGAGTCGTGGTCGCCTCCCACCCCAGGATTGGCTTGCCAAAGAGCCTTGACATCGCGGCGGATTCGGCACGAATATTCATCAGGGTGTTTCTGTTAAGTAACACTCCGGACACAATTTCCCGTTTGGCGGTGCAGGCATCGCGCCCGTGCCGAATGGCTAGTGGATCGGTATCCACCGCCGATGGGCATGGCTGGCTAGGAGGCTAGGGTGTCGGTCACACAGACGAAGCCAAGGCCGCGGCTGGCAGACGTTGCCCGTCAGGCGGGAGTGTCGCCGGCGACCGCTTCGCGAGTACTGACGGGTTCCGCCCGGGTGCGGCCCGAGACTCGCCAAGAGGTCGAGGATGCGATCGCCCAGCTCGGGTACGTCCGCAACCGCGCCGCACGGTCATCGGGATCGCGGCGGGTCGGCTCGATCGCGTTCGTGGTCTGCGAGGACAACGCCCGGGTGTTCTCGGAGCCGTTCTTCCCGCTGATGCTCAGGAGCGTCAGCCGGGAACTGGCGTCCTGCGACATCCAGCTTGTGCTGCTCACCGTGCACTCACCGCGTGACTACCAGACCGCGTCCAGGTACCTGCGCAGCGGGCATGTGGATGGTGCGCTGCTGGCCAGCATGCACGGCGGGCGGCCCTTCGACCTGCATAGCCTCGGCATCCCCGTGGTGCTGGTCGGGCGCCCGTTCGGCGATGACGACGGCGATGAGTTCTCCTACGTGGACGCGGACAACGTCGGCGGGGCCAAGATGGCCGTTCAGTATCTGCTGAAGAACGGCCGCACGACGGTGGCCACCGTCGCCGGACCACCTGACATGGCACCTGGGGTGGACCGGCTTCGCGGCTACCGCACAGCCATGGCCGACGCCGGTCTCACCGACCCCGGCCTGATCGTCTTCGGTGACTTCGGCCGGGTCTCGGCTGAGCATGGGCTCTACCGGCTGCTGGACCGCCGCCCCAAGATCGATGCGGTGTTCGTGGCCTCTGACCTGATGGCCGCGGGCGCGCTCCGCGCGCTGCGGCGGACCGGGCGGCGGGTGCCGGAGGACGTGGCGGTCATCGGTTTCGAGGATTCGCCGCTGGCGCAGCACACCGACCCGAAGCTGACCACTGTCCGGCAGCCGGTCGAGGCGATGGGCGCCCGGCTGGCCACCGAGCTACTGGGCCTGATCGCCCGGGCTGGTCAAGAGCCCACGCACGTCGTCCTGGACACCGAACTGGTCGTGCGCGAATCCGCTTGACCTGCCTCCGCTGCGATCACGGCAGTTCGCCGACTCGGTCAACAATGGCGAGCTTGAGCAGCGCGCTGCCCCCTCGTCGCCGCGGTACTGGCCGGAGCCCCAGGTAGTGAGGCCAAGCTCGGCATAAGTGGCCGAGTCGAAAATGATCATTGTCTTGCTGCCGCCGAGGAATGGCCAGCTGACGCCGACGCCGCAGCGGCCTGACACATCGGCTGCGTGCGGGACGACGGTGAAGCCCGGGGTCCGCGCCAGCAGTTCATAGAGCGCGGCCCGCTGCCCCGGCGACAGGTAGGCATCGGTCAGCAGGTCGTCGACCGCCTTGCCGAGCCCATTCAGGTCAGTGACAATGCTCCCCGGCTGCCCACCCTGGGTCCGCTCCAGGTAGCCCAGCATGGCCTGCGGGCTGGTCGGCAGGTCAGGGGAAGAAGGCCGGATCGGGCCCGGGACGATGGCCCGGCGCCGTCGTCAGGGCCAGCACTATGGCCACTCCCGCCGCGAGGGCCGCCACCCCGGTCAGCAGCGCCCGCCGGCCCAGCCCGGCCCGGTGTTAGCCGTCCGCCAGCGGCCGGTGCTAGCCGTCCGCCTGCGCCCGGTGCTAGCCGTGACCCAGCGGCCGGTGCTGACCGTCCGGCCCGCCCCGGTGCTGGCCGTCCGCCACCAGCATGTCCTGGCTGCGCGCCCGGATCCGCGCTCAGCCGCGATGACGGCGGCCAGGCGGCCGCGGGCCGGGCTGAGCTCAGCCGGGCCGGGCAGCGGAACCTCCGGCCTCAGCTCCCGGATCATGTCGAGGTCAGTCATTGCTCAGGATCTCCGTGACCGTCGTTGACGACCCGGTGCCGGCCAGTGCCTCGCGGACCCGGGCGCGGGCGCGGTGCAGCCGCGACCGGACCGTGCCGACCGGGATGCCGAGGGCCCGGCCGGCCTCCTGGTAGGTCAGCTGCTCCCAGGCGATCAGCAGCAGCACGTCCCGGTCGCCGGCGGCCAGCCCGGCCAGCGCGACGGCCAGCAGTTCCCGGGTACCACGGGCGGCCAGGTCAGCGACGACCCGCTCGGCATGGCCAGGCAGGTCCGGCTCGGGCAGCACGGCCGTCCGGATCCGGGACTGGCGGGTCTGCCCCCGCCGGTGCTGGCCGATGAGATTGGTGGCGATCCCGTACAGCCACGGGGTCGCGTCCCTGTGGGCTGAGGATGCTTCACCTGTTATCAGCGAGTGCCGCAAAGAGGGTTCACGGCGGATGCCCGCCGGCTCGCTTGGTTACATTTCACGCCGCGCCCTGCGGCTCCCGCGGCCTTATCGCGGCACGGGCCCTGAACTGGCCGTTCGGTAGCGGTTTGGGGTTGGTGCCAGCGCTGGCGCTGGCGGCGGACGGGCGGCGCTGGACAGCTGATCACGGTTCGGCGTACGCACTGATCGAAGCGCTTCGCTGCACACCCCGCAACCGGGGGCGTGCCTGCCGCGGTTACCTGGGCGGAAGGGAGATCAGCATGCTCACACGAGCATCAGGGGTGTCTGCACGAAGGGCGCTCACGATTCGGGCCCGCAGAGGCGTCGCACTGCTCGGCGCGGCCGCCCTGGCCGGGGCCATGGCGGCCGCCGCGGGTGCCGCGCCCGCGTCCGGCGCCACCCTGACGGACAGCGTCACGATCAACGCGACCTCGGGACTCGGCACGATCCCGGCCAACGCGATCGGCCTGAACACCGCCGTATACGACGGGGACATGAACGACACACCCATCCCAGGCCTGGTCAAGGCGGCGGGCATCGACGCGCTGCGTTACCCGGGCGGGTCCTACTCGGACATCTACAACTGGCAGACCAACGTGGCCCAGGGCGGCTATGACGCGCCGAATACCAGCTTCAGCAACTTCATGACCACCGCTCAGGCCGCCGCGGCGCAGCCGATCATCACCGTCAACTACGGCACCGGCACCCCGGCGCTCGCGGCCGCGTGGGTCACCAATGCGGACGTCACGAACCATTACGGCATCCAGTACTGGGAGGTCGGCAACGAGGTCTACGGCAACGGCACCTACGGCGCCAACTGGGAGACCGACTCCCGCTGCAACACCTCGCTGAACGGCAGCCCGGTCACGGTCGGCAGCGAGCCCGCGCAGACCTACAACTGCGGCCCCACCCAGTACGCCAATGATGTGCTGGCCTACTCCGCCGCGATGAAGGCGGCCAACTCAGCCATCCACGTCTGCGCCGTGCTGACCACGCCAGGTGGCTGGCCCGACGGGGTGACGAACTCCGAGTACCCGCAGTCGTGGAACCAGACCGTGCTGTCCATCCTCAAGGCGAACACCGACTGCGTCATCGTGCACTACTACCCAGGTGGCACGTCGGCGGCCAACATGCTGACCGATCCGCAGGGCATCGCCGGCATCGTGTCCACCCTGCATTCGGAAATCTCCTCCTACGCCGGCGTGAGCGCATCCAGCGTGAAAATCGTGGTGACCGAGACCAACTCCTCGCTCGACAGTGACACCATGCCGAGCGCGCTCTTCGCCCCTGACATGTACATGTCATGGCTGGAGAACGGCGTCACCAACGTCGACTGGTGGGACGAGCACAATGGCGCGGGCACCATCAGCACCGTGGACGGCGCGACCGACTACGGCGACTACGGCATCTTCTCCAACGCGTCAAGCAGCGCCGGCAGCACCGAGCCGGCCGCGGACACGCCGTTCGCTCCCTACTACGGGATAGAGATGCTGTCCAGACTCGGCGCGCCTGGTGACCAGATGGTCACCTCGACCTCGAGTAACGCACTGGTCAGAGTGCACGCGGTCCGCCGCGCGGGCGGCAGCCTCAATGTGCTCATTGACAACGAGGACCCGACCAACTCCTACACCGTCGGCCTGACCACCAGCGGCTTCACCGCCTCGGGCTCGCCGACCGTCTACACCCTGGCCAACAACGGCAAGACCATCACGTCCGCGACGCAGAGTTCCGCGACGTCCGTGACGGTCCAGCCGTACTCGATCACTGTCGTGCAGATTCCCGGCAGCGGCGGGACCGGGGTCACCGCGCCAGGGGCGCCGGGCCAGCCGACCATCACCGGCCTGTCCTCCAGCACCTCAAGCAACACCTCCGGCACCGGGACGCTGTCCTGGCCCGCGTCCACCGCCGGCACCAACCCAGTCGCCAGTTACCGGGTGTACCAGCAGGGCAGCGGCGGCACGAGCACGCTGGTGGGCACCACGTCAACGACGTCGCTGGTGCTGACCGGGCTGACCGTCGGAGCCAGCTACACCTACAACGTGGTCGCCGTGGATTCCGCGGGCAACCCGTCCCTGCCGTCTGCGCCGGTCACGTTTACCGTGCCGCCGCCAGCCAACGCGTCGTGTGCCGTGCACTACGTCGTGACCAGCAGCTGGCCCGGCGGCTTCGGCGGCTCGATCACCCTGACCAACAAGGGCAGCACCGCCATCAGCCCCTGGACCCTGACGTTCACCTTCCCCGCTGGTGAAGGCGTGCAGAGTGGCTGGGAAGGCACCTGGTCGCAGAGCGGCCAGGCGGTGACGGTCGCCGCCGCGAGCTGGAACTCCACCATCCCGGCCAACGGAGGAACGGTAAGCGTCGGCTTCAACGGCACCGACACCGGCCAGACCACGCCGCCGTCCGTGTTCTACATCAACGGGACCGTCTGCGCCAACAACTGAGTCGCGCTGACGTCCTACCCGGCGAGGCCATCCGGCGCCCTGGCGCCCGGGTGGCCTCGCCGGCTGCTCTCAGTGGCTCACGGGCCAGTGGCTCACGGGCCAGTGGCTCACGGGCCAGTGGCTCACGGATCAGTGGCTCACGGTGACGAGGAGCGCGCCGAGCTCGCTGCTCATCGTCCGGCCGACGGCCTGGGTGACCGTGCCCTCGCTGAGCCGCTGGGTGAGCTTCGCGCGCAGGGTGGACACCAGCTGCGGCACGTTGGCCGGCCGGCCGGCCACGAGGTCGGCCTCCACGGGCTCGATGAAATTCTCGAAGTCCACGCCGACGTCCTGCCTGATCTGGCCGGTCGCCATGCCGTGCCGGACAGTCGCCGACAGCTCGCCGATCGCGCTGAGCGGCGTCCCGTCCGACGCGGTCGCCAAGACCGACGACGTGACTTCGGGCGTCGCGCTGTGCACCGACGTGGACACGGAATTGGACGGCCGCGGTGAGCCAGCCGAGGTGACCGCGGACGAGGCAGACGAGGCCGCACTGGTACCGGTGATCCGGTCGACCGGAGACGAGGGGAGCTGGGTGAGCGCAACCACCCCGGCGGCCAGTGCGGCCACTGCCCCGGCGGCCGCGACGGCTCGGCCTCGGCGCCAGAAGGGCCGGCCGGGTGGGCTGG
>Ga0265338_10001774_pt1 | contig 34042 bp, 55 predicted proteins | sample 42126metaG_FD_193579 | JGI IMG/M metagenome (GOLD analysis project Ga0265338, IMG submission 193579) | Rhizosphere microbial communities from Carex aquatilis grown in University of Washington, Seatle, WA, United States - 4-21-26 metaG | ecosystem: Host-associated > Plants > Roots > Rhizosphere...
AGGGGAGAGCATTGCAAGAACTTACAGAAGCACAGCTAAAAGAGTCACATAAAGTCTTTATTAATTTATGTGAGATATTTAAAGGCATCAATAATATAGAATCAACTTCTCAACAAGGCTTAGAAATGGCAGCATTCATACTTGCAAACCTTCAAGGATGGGCACTTGCAAATTTGTTACCTACCGGCACAAAAAAAGACGATAAAATATTTAAGAATATTCAAAAGTTAATACAGGGTTGGTCTGAAAGGATTTTTTTACGGCATATGAGAAAAAATGATCACATTTCTTGATAAAACATTCTGCGCAAGCCCTAATTGTAAAGACGAATGCGGCAGGCGTATGACAGAAGAACAAAAATCCATTCTTTCTACAATGAAAAACCAGTTTGTTTGCTACGGTTATTTCTGCCCCCAACATTACAGAGATAAAATTGAGGATAATAATTTAAATGATTAATTCTAACGAAGTTGAAATTTCACAAAAATTCTTTGAAAAATTACAAGATATGGCCTCCTCATTAAATGAATACAGTTTAACAAATGAGGATAAATTGATCATACTTCTTAATACGTCGTCTAATTTTGTAGCGTGGCTAATTATAAGTTTCTCGGATAACAAAATAGAACGAGAAAGAATATTTCATCAATATGTTAATAATTTTGATACAATTTTTGAACACTGGGATGATGCCGTTAAAGCGAAAAGAGAGATGCATAACAAATTATTAGAACATAAAGAGAAAAAAATAAACTAATGAAAGACCTAGCACGGATGCGCCTAGGCGTTTTGAGGGAAATTAAAAACGTTAAGAAATTCTTAGAAAGTATGGAGAGAAGCGTTAAATCGAGGAATCCTGAAGCTGTGCAACGCGCCTATATGTTTTTGGTACATCTTGTACGATTAATGGACGAAGGATGCCTTACACCGAATAACATAGCTCTTGATTTAGAGATAGCTAGAGTATTTCAGGAGATAGATGAATGACTACAGATGAATTAATAGAAGAAATCTATGATCACATCCATGAAAAAAAATCACATTCAATAGAAGCGTTTATTGATCAACTTGAGGATTCAACAGATTTTGGACGTGGAGTTCTTCAAGGGCTTGTCCGCGGATTCGATTACACGCTGAAATATTTGCAGGAAAAGATGGATCAAGATATTTAGTTAATTCCCAAAAAATTTCTGTCTATTAAGGAAATAAAATGAAATTTGAAGAAGTTTTGCCATTAATGCGACAAGGGAAAAAAGCAAAGCATGCAAAAATGATGGATGGTGAATATTGGATTTGCGGAACCGCAGAATTTAAGTTAGATGCAAATGTTCCTAAGTGGCCAACACTTGTTCGAATATTTGATAATCCCTTTGAGGATGGAAAAAATTATGACACCAACTCGCATTCGTGGGGCATACAGCGCTGGGCAATAATGGAAGACACTTGGGAAATTGTAGAGGAAGAGGATTAACAATGGAAGCATGCCAAAGATGTCACGAAGTAGATGAAGACCGGCGCACACTAATGATGGCCTGTTTCTACGATATGGATGAGCTAAAAATACCTTTCAGACACGAGCTTATTCAACAGCATATTCAAGATAGCGGCCAAAAGTTTTACACACTTAGAGTTTGCAAAGGCTGTCGCGCAGAATGGATGGAATCCCAAAAAAGTTGGTTTTTCAACGTAATTCGGGATGAAGAATCCTGCGGGAGCGGTATTTTTGTGATGCGCAATGGGGTGCCGGTAGAGATTAGTGAAGAGGCGTGGCGCTCAATGTATCCAGATCGCGAGCCTGTGAGATTTAGGGGAAATGATCAGTGATGATAATGATGCTAAATGGTTTTGCATACTAATGTGCGTAATTATGATTTGTACCACATGTGGAATGATTTGGGGGAAGTAATGAAAAAATATTTAATTATATTATTGTTTTGCTGTTCTTTTAATTCATTTTCTGCGGGTAGTCCAGCTGCCGTGGCTATCATGACTGCATCAGCTGCGGCTAATTCTGCAGCTGTTGCTTCTTATCAAACTTCAAATGCACAAAATGCTGAGAAAGTTTCTGGCAAATATGACTACATAGTTGTTTGCCGCGCAAATTATCACGAAGAAGATGGAACTTACAAATATATGTGTTTGCATCCTCCGCATGAAGATGGAATGACCTCTATAGCCTTCATGGGAACTACATTTTACGATGGGGTATGGCCGGCAAATATAATTTATTACATGAGGATTAAATAATGGAACATTTATCTTGGATGTGGTTTCTACCAGGATTTGGCTTGGGCTTGACCACTGGTATTGCAATGACAGTAGTTTTTTTATTCAAAGAGGCAAAGAAGCGCGGATTACAATGAACAATTACTATATTTTATGTCAAATTGGTTCAGCTCTTTGCTTTTTCTGGGCTGGTTTTATTGCTGGTCGTGGAATTAGGCTCGTGGTGAATGACAAGAAGAGAGATTGAAAAATGTTTTTATCTTTGGAAGTTCCACTTTTAAATACAAACGCAAGAATTTTTTATTTTCATAAAGAATGTGGGTGTTTATATATGTTGGGTTCTACACAAGCCAAAGAAGTAATTCCTTTGCCTGGAATAAAAATAGATAATCATACTGTAAAAGAATTTACTAATTGGCTTAATAAAGATTGTGAGCATGAGAGCGTAGAAAATGATGAGGAATGATAAATATGTCAGATTTTAAAAATGAATCCCTGAACGAAGGGATTGAGCTTCTTAAAAATATTATAGATAAAACTGAACGGCTCAATGATCCTTTTTTAGCTGCGTTGCTAGGATTTGTAGTAAGTATAATATCTACAACACTTGAAGGGGTGTCAGATCAAGTTAAATCAGGATCCTTTGATTCAATGAATGCATTTCTTGTATTTGTAAAATGTTTACGCTATGCCGCAGATAAAATAGAGAGTGATGTAAAGAGGGTCAAAAATGACTGATTTAACAAAAGAACAAATAGATAAAATCATATCAATGAACCAAAGTTTGCTGTACATCATGGGAGTTACAACATCCGTGCTTATGGATATAGAAAAATATTTCCCAGAAGAAAAAAAAGAAGGTATTTGCTGGGTTTTAGAGGCTATAAACAACATTGTTTATTTGAATAAGCGGTTGCCGACATTTCCAAACAATGTTTGTAAAGTAAAAGATTCATTCGATTGCAACAATGGAAGGCATGATTGGGATAGAGGGAAGATTATATTTAGTAATGTCAAAGAATGTAGTAATTGCGGATTTGAAGGAGGGGTTTTTCGTGAATAAAGATACTAAAGAAATATTTACACTTATCGGAACAGGTATATTTATTGTACTATTTGTAATAATAACGTTGTGTTCATTTCACGCGGTTATCGCAAAATATCATATCTGGTCACAATCACAGAAAGGGCAAGCTGAATTGAGCAAAGCTGAATTTACAAAGAAAATAGCGGTTCGCGAAGCTGAGGCTAAAATGGAATCAGCTAAAATGCTTGCAAAAGCAGAGGTTGAGCGTGCCAAGGGCGTTGCTGAGGCCAATAAAATTATTGGTGAGAGTCTTAAAAATAATGAATCTTATCTGCGTTATTTATGGGTTGAAGGATTGCAGCATACTCAAAATCAAATTGTTTATGTGCCGACAGAAGGTGCGCTGCCTATTTTGGAAGCTGGGAAAAGATGACTGACTTCACGAAAGACGAATTAAAATCAATTTTAGATTTGTTTCAAATAATGGAAGATAATCATGTGTATTGCCACATATGGAGAAATTCTCATGGGTGGGACAATATTCTTTGGGAAAAAATCCAATCAATGATTGATAACTATTGCGAGCATGAACCCTGTGGTCATGAAATTTGTTGTGTTACATGTAATAAGATAATAGGGGTTTTATGATAATCATCTATTGGAGTACGAATGAATAATAATCATTTTTGTCTGTGCGGAATAAGATTCAAAAGTAAAAAGCATGCACTAATTCATATCGATTTGCTTAAAGATTTTACGGATGATCATGGGATCATTTCTAAGACCAAATTAGGAATGTTTTATGATTTTCTGTTGTGGTGTCCTTGGAAAGCCATGGTGAGATCAGCCGCAATTACAACAATAATCTTTTTAATAGCGCATAAAATGAATTTACATTTCGAATCCTGGGAATCAATGTTAATGGGTGCATGCATTGGCTTTATTGTTTAATTAGTGATGTCTCGTAAATAATTGAGCAACGTATGAAAATGGCCACTGATTATCTGGAAAATAAAAAATGAGTGAATATAAGAAACAAGTCAAAGTATTTGAGACATATTATATATGCGATGAATGTGAAAAACTTACTACGCCTCACGGAGATATTGTTCTTAAAAGTACAGGAGACATTTTAATGACAATCCCAGCAAAATAAAGATATGAATGCCCTAACTGTAAGAATATATTTGTACTTGATAAATCATATCCTTCTCATGAAACAGTCTACATCGACTATTAAACATTAATATGCTTAAACATTTTTTTGATGTAAATAAGCTGAAGAGTTGAGAAGATAAGGGGAATTAAAATAATGATTACAAGAGACGATATGATCTATGATCCGAAATTCTGGAATACAACAGAAAAATTGGACTTAGATTTTTTTGATTACGTCTATAAAAATATTGGTGGAACTTATTATTTAAAAAAAATAGGTTCCGACATAATATATCACGGACATTATGTCCCAGAATCAAAACATTTTGAATGCCATCAATTACACGGTAACAATAAAAAAATTATAAAAAGAGAAGATATTGCGTCTTTCATCTCATTACCACCAATAAACATTAAGTCTGATTATCTAAATAATCAGACCTAATTTGTTAAGTAATTGAATTTACTACAAGTGATAATAATTGGTAAGTGAAAAAAGTGGTATAATTATTGCTCTAACTATTTGTATAAAATATATGCTATAAATTGGTGCTAACTATATACTATAAGTTCACAAGTTAAGATAAATTTTCAAGGATTAAACAAATTGAAGACATTGGCAGATATTAAGAAAATTATTGACGAGGCAGATGATTTGGAGAGAATGAAATCATTTATCGCTAATATTGATATGGGAGATTCGACAGAAACGTTATTATTAATGTGGATGTCGCAAATGCTTTTGTATTTTTATAAATCTATTGTTAGCCATGTGAAGTTGCATGATATATCTATAGATGAGATTCCCCCACTAACTCTCATGAAACTATCTGTAAATATTGCAAGACATATGAGCATGGAGGCCGAGAATAGCATGTGTAAAGTTGATATTATTAAGGATTGTCTCAATCATGTTATTAATTAAGATTAAGAAGGGGCGGCAAGCACGCTTAACAGCCCCTTTTATAAATTAAAAACTAGAGTACTGCATATCCGATTAGAATAGTGCCGTTGAGAGCCGTAGCAGCAGTATTATTGTAAATCGTTAATGTACTTGTACCACTACCAGCAAGCGCTTTCAGAGTAATATTCTCAGTCGTATTTGTTCCGCCCATAATAGTGAGCAAAATTACAGAACTTGAGGATATCTTAGTATTAGTCCAAGTGATTGCATAATTTGCGCCACCCGCAGTGGTCAAGGCAGACGTAGTAATCACACCAGCATTACCACTCGCAGTCACTGCATTCGCAGCTTCAGTGCCATTGGCTTTACCAAGAATTATCTGGCTTGCAGAATCCATGGTTGTAACACCATGGTCTAGTACAAAGTTTGCACTACCACCGGCGCCAGGGTCAGGAATAGTAATCTGTGAAGTTTGACCCATTGCAGCATTAGTTATTGATGTGGTTGTATTTCCAGTATTCTCAGTAGCAGAGAAGACAAGATGGCCGCGTGCAGCAGTTGCAGGAAAGGCTAATAGCGCGCCCGCCGTGCCTGAAAGACCTGCCTGAATATTACCACCGTTTATCGCTGTAGCAGCATTCTCACCGAGATTGCCAGATGTGTTAGTCCAGGTAGCAATACGGTTTGCTATCGTGGGCGAAGTAAATGTTGGAAGAGCCGCTGCGGATTTCCCTGAGTCAACGAACAATCCAGCAGTACCCGAAGCTACTGGGAAGTTTCCACTCACGAATGGTGTTGCGCCTGCTCCCATCATGAAATTTCCTGCAAAATTTCCAACGTCTGGAATTGTGAGAGTGCTAGATTGTCCGAATGACGCATTCGCAATTGATACAGAATAATCAGCAGCGTTATTCGCGGGTGATATTACGAGTGTACCCCGAGCCGAAGTTGATGGGTACAATATTAATGCACTACCACTGCCTGACGATCCGAATTGAACAGGACCTGTATTAGCCGCAGTTATATTTGACGAATCTATCGTGCCTGTTGTATTTGTGAAATACGGTACTGCATACTGCCTACTAGGCAATATTACTCCACCACCAGCTTCATCGACTAATGACCAGTCTGTACCTGAATGCATTACCTGGTAAGGAGCTGCAATTGGTTGGGCTGAAGATGATTCTTGCGTAGATACAATTGCAAGGCATGGCAGAGAGAATTGCGTACCCTCGGAAACAATCTTATTTAAATATCCAGTAGCTGTAACTGTTGCTACTGAATCTGTAGTTTGTATATAAGCTAGACTTGGCAGTACGCGCGTCAATCCTGCTTGACTAGTTGTTACACTGATAATAGACATTTTTCCCATCCTTAGGTTTAATTTAAATTTTAATTTCCGCTAATTCCGTTAGCATTAAAAAATTATACTGAATATGTTATAGAGGCATAAATAATGATTGATACTGTACTTGCAAATTCAGATGCTGTAAAAAATCCGCCCGTACCTCCTGAATGCGTGCCATATAATTGCAAATTTGAAGTACTTGCAGCGAGATACAAATTTGAGTGAGTAGAACTACTTGGCCAGGTGTCCGTTGTTGCAATAAGTGATGAACCCACAACATTCCCACTGCTTGAATTATTTGCAAATGGCAATCCTGTGATAAGTGCATTACCTGTTGCAGTAGTAAAAGTCGGAGTACAGGTCAAATTGAAATTTGCAGTTACAATATTGCCAATCCGGCTATACCATGCGACCCGCGTTCCATATGCTACTGATAAATCTCCAGGTGTTGCAAACGTAAATACAGGCGTCCACGCTGTGAATCCTACATACGCATTCAAAGCACTGCCGCCAAAATTTACACTGGTAGCAGTAGCTACGCCAAGGCTTGGCGTTGTAAAGGATGGTGACACGCTTCCTGCGAAACTGCCTGTACCTGTCTGTCCTGACAGGCCGACGCCTACGTCATTGACCGTTGCCATTTATAATTCTCCCTAACTAAATTTAAATCCCTTTATTGACGTCACCAAAAGTTTTTGTGTAACTATTAATTATGTAAATGTTAACCCTGTACTTGATATGCTTACGATACCCCAGGTGTTATTTGCAATTCCTATTAAAATCAAATTGTCAGTATTATTAGCACTTGATAGAGAACTATACACATGTCCAAAGGCGACGATAGAGCCACCTGCGCCAACTGTTACTGTCCAGGTACCTTGAGAGCCTTGGATACCAACTAATTGACCTGCTGTTACAGTTGTTGGCAATGTGATGGCGGCTGTTGCGCCTTGTAGTACATAGCCATTATTTACGGCTGCTGTAAATCCTGTAGAGGATGTCGATTGCCAGCTAATAGCATTGGGATTTGCAGTGAACAGTGCATTTACGCCCCCACGCAATCCTACAATAAGATCGCCACTTACAAGTTGACCATCATTCGGAAATGCACTCCATTTTATATCTGCCATGTTCAATCACTCCGTGATCATTAAATTATTTCCTGTTTCGGTTTGCATATATAACCCATCTTCCGTAATCATATAAAAACTTCCAGGGGGAGGAACTATATATCCCAGAGATACATTTACATTGAATGGGCTAGTAACAATAGGATCGTCATCAGTAAGATTAAATCCCAGTGCATTATTTAGCGCGCCCATTTATGTAAGGCTCGCATAGTTATTAAGAATTTGCAGCTCTACACAGAAAAATGGCACTGTAGCATCTGAGGTTATAAGGCTAATAGTGCTCCCACCCTTTACCTGCCTGCCTGCGGGATTAAGGACTGTATGAACTGCGGCTACTGAAGACGCGGGAACAGTCGCAGTCCCTGAGAAATTTACCCAGATATTAGCTCCAGGGGAAAAAGTGAAGATTGCAAGCCAGTATTCGTTATTATTGGGTACTGTAAAGTGTTGTTCGGTATTAGCTGCGAGTGCGCCCGCATATATATCATACGTGGGTATTAGACCAAAGGCGTTATAGCCATTGATGTCTCGTGTCATACATAATTTTGTACTCATAATAAGTCATCCTTAACTTAAATTTCCTTTAATTTATTCTATACGATGCCTAAGCGACAGTCAGCAGTGTAATGGTAAAGCACTTGCCCTTCATCTCCTGCAAGTCCTGCGGATGCTGTTAATGCTGATGGGTTTGTTTTTATACACAATAAAAAAACCCCATTAGTAGAGCTATAAGTATATGTATAGTTGGTGTTTATAGTTATATTTTGTGGGTTTGCAGCATCGGCTACAATTGCAGATCCATTTCTGAATATTCCAATTCTTACAGAACCATTAGCGCCGCTAGATGTTCCATCTGGCGAATAGAATTTTAGTTGCGGAATTATTCTTTTAACGGTTTTAAAATTTAACTGGAATGAATTTAAGCACATTATGTCTAATGGTGTCATACCAGTAGGATCAACAACAATTATATTATTGTAAGCATATTTTAACCCAACAGTTGTATTCGTCCCAGGAGCAGTTGGCAACTCATAGCTTTTCTCATAGTAATACTGACATTCACGCAAAACCTCATTTTGAGACTTTGCACCTGGTCTTGTCGCAATGTATCCCTTATTTAATGATACTGATAGCAAATCAATATTAGTTGACGCCGTGGGCGCTGCGAATGTAACTACAATTGCAAAATTAGCTGTTGAAGATGTGCCATAGTATTTTTTAGCATTAAACCCATTAAATCTCATGTCAATTTCACCACTGCTACCGGACGGAATCATGAATGAACCTGTTGGTGTAAATTGTGTTATTTCAGCCCAGTTAGCGGCAGATAGTGAAAATACACCCGAACTATTGACAGTTCCAATGGTCGTGGGCAGTGTTGGTATGGTTCCACCACCATTCGAATAATACATGTAAACATTTATAGCACAACCAACGGCTCCTGGCGCATAAACTGTAACCATTGAGCTCACAATTGCTGAGACTACATTAAAAGCCTCATCTCCTGTTAAATACTGCAATATGTACCAAGCCTGGTTATTTGCAGTAGTGAGAAATACAGCATTTTGTGTTGTTCCATCAAAGCCAAAGTCGACAGTTCCACTACTCGTTGCAGCAATTGTTTGATCACAAATATAACTCGGAGTTGTTGTAATAGATGTATTAATAAATTGTGCAGGATTTAATATGAAATCCCATCCGGTTAATAAGCTCGGTATAGGTTTAAATTGTAAGTGATTATTGTAATCATGAAAAAGCTGGTCTTGAATTCTCTCGACAGTCTGTTCAAGGTATTGAACAACCTCGCCATTGCCAACACCGCATAACTGTACACACGATATTAAAAAAGGATGTCCCTGGGGGAATACGAGCGTTATATCAACATATCCCGCACCACTCCCAGGATCATCTATTAAAACCGGAAGGATATTAAATATACGTGTAAATTCTGAAGATAGGGTTGTGCCTGTACAAATTTGTTGTATTGAACTTGTAATTGATGGCGTGTAATTCATGCTGACTGTATAAGCGCCTGCATCTTGAGATGATATTATAAAAGTCGCGGAGACATTTTTATTTGCAAACAATCTTGGGTTTAAAATTCTTTGTCTAAGGATTATAGGTTGTGTAAATCCAGTCGTATTTATATAGAGAGCATATGCAGGATTGCCTAATGAAGGGTCTGCCGAGGTATCATCGGCAACAACATCCCTATATAGGAACAGTGTTCCAGAGCCTGTGGTAACTACATCCCAGTCCGGTGCAATTGGTGTTGCAGTTTGTGTGCCTGTTACATTTAATGACCAAGGGAGTGATGGTGATGCATTGAGAGGGAATGATACATCAACAAATTGTGTGTTTGCCAATACATTATCAGTAGTATCAAAATCAATTGTGGCAGATGATCCACTGCCAACGCCAGGCCAATTAATAATATCAAATTGAAATACGCCAGTAGAGCTTTCAACAGTTATATAGTAGTTTTGTGCGGTTTGAGAAGGGGGAACATCATCAGGGTTGCCAGTGAATGGCCATAGGTATACGGGTATATTGCCACCGTTTTCATCTATGTATGTGCCAATACCTGAAAGTGTTAATTCGGCACCTAGGGATACGTAGCTGTAGTTACCGGGACCTGAGCCTACGAGTTCATAGACAATTTTCGGAGTAGTTCTTGCATCATCTCTGAAGAACTTTACTATACCACCTGATAGGGGAACGTTTAATGTTTTATCCCACAATTGCTGTTGAAGCGGGGGCATTAATATCGTATTATTGCTAAACGTTGCCATACAGTGTCCTTACTGTTTTAATACTACATTCTACGCTTTATTTATAATATGACAAGAAAGCGTTACCAGTCTGCCCATATAATTAAAGCCAAACCTATTAAGATAAGCATCACATAATCCTCAAAAATATTATTTAATATTAAATCACATTGATGAAAATACCTTCATTAACGGAATAAGTCAAACAATTTTTTTGTAGCCCCTGTAAGCGATGCACCTATTACTGTAAATCCTATGTTTTTTCCAGCTTTTTTTAGTCTATCTATATTTTTGTTTATACTATCAAGTTTAGCATTTGCTTCTAATTTTTGTTTGTAAGTAAGATCTCTATTTCTCAATAATTCTTTTTGTTGTTTCAAATCTTTTTCATGTTCTTTTAATTTATCAGCAATATCGCGAGCTTTCTTTATATTTTGTTCATGCTTTACATCTTCATTATAAGCAGATTCCACACGCTTTGCTTCTTCTTTTAATTGTAATTCTTTGCTTTTTGCAGTTTGAATATTCTGTTTAGAAGATCTAAGTTTCTCAATATATTCTGGGAGTTTATCTACTTTTTGAATAAAAGGTTTTTCATAAGATGACGCATTTAATAATGATTCTGGATTTTTAGCATAAAGGTGTCCTAGAGCCGTTCTCGATGCTTCAGGATAAAATTCTGTTAAAGCCCTAAGAATCTGCTGTCCTTCATCAGATCCACGCATACTTTCTAATATATTTGAACTAGACATGCCTTGGGAACTAGAAAGTTGTCTCCCTATAGGTGTTTCTTCTATAGATGAAAATTGCCTCCATTGCTCATTAAGTGGCGCTAATTTATTTTTAAATTCTTTATCAACTTTGCTTTCTATTAGAGAAGCTAATTTATCGGCCTGATTTCTGTAACTTTTCCCTTCATCACCAAATTGTGTTCTTTGTGCTTCTGTTAAAGAAATATTGGACTCACGACTTTTGGCATACGATTGTTTAGAAAGTTTATCAAGTGTCCTAAATTGTTCTAGTAACTTTGATGCTGATATAGTTTTTGATGGATTGTCCAATATATCTAATATTTGAGAACTAAGATTTTTATATTCTTTAGTGCCCATTTTATTATTTTTTATTAATTCAAGAAGATCATTTTGTAAGTTTTTTATATCATTTGATTTAGGTATTTCAATATTTTTGTTTTTAAAGGCATTTTTCACTTCTTCATAGCCATGTCCAATAGCTCTCTTATGACTAGAGATTTTTTCATTTAAGAAATCTTGAAATTTAACATCATTTTGTTCGCCACGACCTAATAGTTCTGAAATTAATTTTGAATTTTCTCCAGCCTGCGCCTCTGCTTTTGGAACAAGATTTGAACCTGTTGAACCAGGAAGTCTATTGCCCAAGTCCGTTGGCGATTGTTCATGAAGTGGAACGTCATATGGGTTTTGACTCTCAAGTTCAGATGCTTTTGTCATTCCCTCATTTATCTTTCCTTCAAGATTTGGGGTTTTTGTACCATATTTATCTTTAAAAAATTTTTGCAGATTATTTATGGCTTCTTCAGAACCAAAATGTGCTTCATCGGCAGCCTCGGCCTCTTGCCCTATATTTTTAGCATTTGATAAGTTTTTTATAGCCGCAGCGCCACGAATTACCTTACCCGCACCACCCAATGCTTTAAAAGCCGCGCCTCCTGGGAATGCCATGCTTCCAAAAAATTGTGCTATTGGATGTTGTACATCACCTGGCTGTTCATGAAACATTTCAGGATAGACTAGATTTTCTTTAGGCACACCTAATGTTTCAGCTAAAGAAAAAGGAGCACGCCCCGCTGCCCTGAATGCCGCACCTAATGCCGAAGTTTCTGAACCTGCAATAGGCATTGATGGTTTTTCCATATATTGATCAAAATCTTCTTCACTGGGTGTATAGCTCATCATAGCCTCTTTTTAGATATACTATTTCTCACTAATTGCCTCTGCTGAGGTGTTAATCCTTTCATGTAATTATGAAAGTCTAACTTACTCCTGAAAGTTGTTTGTGGAACAAAAAATTTCTGCCTGCCACCTAAACTATTATATTTTTCACTATTTAAGTTAATAGATCTTTCGAGTTCATCTTTTATTTTATGTAATTTTCCTACAGCATTTTTTTGATTTTCTCCAATGGTTGGCTTTATGTTTCTTGAAATTCCAAAAGCTGTTGCCAATACCTTATTAGAACCTGATAACTCTTTGGCTTTGGGACCAATAAGTCCTTCTAAAATTGACTCTAAAATACCGAATTCTGGATCGTTAACTTTACGTTTGGTCGCCTCAACTCCAGTTAATGGACCCGTAAAAGGCGTGTGAGTTGTAAACCAGTGAGGATGTGATTCAGCTATTCTTATTGCATTATTCACGTCAGTAAGCACTTGGTAGGCCTGAGGAATATTGACCTCAAGTTCTGTACGTGTCTTTACGTCTTGTTCTGATTGTTTTGTTTCTGATTCAGAAGGACCAATCTTTGTTGATGTAATTCCAGAAAGTGGATTTTCTGTAATTAATTGTCCATTAAGTACTTGAGTTTTTATTGGAATTCCCAAAAGTGCTGCCTGTAGGTTAGCTCTATTTTTATTTCCAGATTGTTGAGTCCCATTACTATTTTGATAACTAGGTGCTTCAGACGGACGCAATAACTGTTCTGCAAATGTAGTTGGTTGATACGAAGTATTACCGCCATTGCCCTGGTCACCCTGGTTTCCTGAACTATCAGCAAAAGCCTTCTCCCATGCATTTTGTATTGCAGCAGCTTTTGATGCTTTGGCTCTTGCCTCTAAAGCCTGCGCAATCTTAAATTGCTGCTCATAAGGCAACATTTTTAATTGCCCTCTATGAAGTGCGGCTTGTGCACCTAAACTACCTGTTCCAGCTTGTGTGTATTGCAAATCAGCCAAAGCTTGCTGCATGGCATATTTAGCCTTTGCCTCATTTATTTTATTCGCAAGCTCTTTTCCATAGGCCTCATTCTCAAGATTCCTCGGCTTAAACTTAGTTTCTTGATAAAGATTATAATTTCCCAGCCCTGACTTAATGGCCTCACCTAAGTCAAATCCGCCAAATCCACCCACATCCGAGGCATTCAGTTTTGGTAAATTAGGATAATTAATTGCCATGCTTATTCTCCTAACCTGGATTAGACCAAGGGGCTACACTTGAACCTGACATAGGACCCGCTAAAGCACCAGCCGCAGCACCAGCAGGACCACCCATAGCCATAGCAGCCATATTTACAAAATTCTTAAACATTTGTGATCTGGCTGCATTTTGACCCGCTTGTCCGTTGTAAGCCGCCCCTCCTTGCTGAGCCAAATTACTGCCTAAAATATCTCCGTATCCTGTGGACGCACCAAACCCTTGTGTCTCAAGACCCTGTGTGCCTTGTAAGCCCGTGCCATATAAACCCAATACATGATTAAGGTAATTCTCAAAATCTTGTCCATGTAGGTCTAAGGCTTTCTGAGCGGATAATGATTGATGCTCTTGCGAACCTGCCATTCCACCTGCCGCTTCAGCATTAGTAATCCCACGCAGTGCTTCAGTTAATCGTGTTTGATATCCAGGAGATTCCTTGTAGCCTTCAGAAAACTTGTTATACATAGCATTAGGGTCGTTCATGAGCGTGTCATATTGACCCGTCACTTTACCTAATGCATTCTGTCCAGAATTGATATATGGCTGGTAGTACGGATTTACCGCACCTGGTATTTGCTCATAGTATTTATTAGCAGCATCGGCAGGATTCTTTCCTATAAAAAAATTGCCTATTTCATCCCAAAATGACATATTAAACTCCTTTTAAAATGTCTTAGGTCAATGTAACGGTCTTAAAAATAGGTGGCGTATTAGGATAGGTATTATCATTACGCACCGCTATCATGACCTTGTCTTGCGTGTAATCGTTTGGATCTGCTATCACATAAAGAATAGTTCCTAATTGACAGCTATATTGACCCTGTGTATTTTTAGTATTCTGTATTATTGTAACATTACTAGCCGATTGCGTGGGAGAAACTAATCCCTCGTCACTAGTTACAGATTGCAAAGATTGTATTAAATTCTGCCTAAATTGGTACTCCTCAGGCGTCGGATACCCATCGGCTTCAACTACTTTGCTGACCGTTAAATCTGGTATATTCATCGTCATAAATAAGCCTCAACAAGTCCTGGTCCCACAACATATCGAGACAAACCAACAAACTGCAAACGCGCTGTAAAATCATTAGCCCGCCCAAGTCTCTGAAATATAAATCTTGATTTACGGCGAGCCGTGAGATTCATAGATAACGGCACATTATTACCAAATGCCTCGCCACCATCACGAGAAACTGCAAGAAATACAGTCATATTAGTTGTATCTGTTACAAAAGGATTTAGTGAACCCTCTGTAATCATGCGCCTATTGCCTGTTTCCGTTATCATGAAGTCTTCAGTTACTTCAGTTATCATATATTCAGGAATCTGTTCGTTGATAAAATTAGGTTGCCCTTGCTCAATAGTGAATCCTAGGCTTTTAAATATTAATGGCCGCTGAGTAGGGAGCCTTATAGGCGAGCAAATCCTAACGCGAGGAATCTCTTCCACTCGGTCTTGATAGGTATATGTTGAAAATTGTGTACCAAACGCATAAAGATTTGGGTCATTAAAACTGACGAAATAATACGTGTTATTGAAATAAACAATTTTCCTGGCAGGATGATAGTTCATCTCTTGGTCTGTAATCGTAAAAAAGGTCTTATTATTTAAATCTAGTGCAAGCGTTAGGTTATCCGTTTTAAAAGTTACCTGATAGAATAAGTGGCCGTCAATCTTAACTAAAAATCCGCTACAATCCTCTGGCGCTGTCAGTGTTGAAAATAGATAGTCGATACCGTCTGTTGATACCTCATTTATGTCACCACCAGTAGTATACATAACGACAGGTCCCGCTTCCTCGCTAATACCTATCCAAACAATATAATTGCCTTGATACGCTATTGAACCTGGATTTATACAACCATAGTCAAGACTCACAGAGTTATTGCGCGACCAGGGGAATAAGGCCTTTCCCGTAAACGTCCACTGTTCGCCCACTGTATTCCCAAAAACAAATGTCATATTGCCGCGTCCTGGCATGGGGACTACGGCCTGTACGGTATCAGGTTTAATTTGTAATTGACCAACAAATGCATCCTGATTAGGCCAGGAATTGCCATTATTTGGCTCTGATAGTCGCCATCTCGCCTCATTTACGGCAGCAGCAATAAAATAGGTATTTTGGAATGCTAGAAATCCTGGAATAAAATCTATAACGGGGATAGTAAAGGTTAGTAATGTTTGATCCCAAATATAAATATTAACGCCATCTGAAAATGCAATCTGCCCTTTATTATTCTCCGCTATGTAGACCTCGCCCGTTGTTGTTGCAAGAATCCCCACAATGGTAGGCACGAGATTATGATCAAAACTTACAACGTTATTACCAGCAATAACATACATTTTATTAAATACAGTACTGACGTGGGCACCCCTGCCACTAGAAGATGGTGTATTTGTTATATTTGCTACAAATTTAAACCCTGCATAATCTACAAGAAATCCATCCGTTATCATCATATTGAATGTTTGGGCGACAGTGATTTTTGGATATCTTCCATAGGTATTACCGCCCACGATATCAAGCGGGATTTCAAATATGCCTTGTGCGTTTTTAGGCGCTAATGGCTGTACGGGTGAAGAATCTGCCATTTAACCATCCTTGGTTAATAGTTTAATTACTTTAGTATTATTTATTATGTATGTCGCACCAAACCTATAATAACCGTGAGCAATGTTGATATTGTTGTAAGACTAAGCGCACCCAAAAGCGGTTGAATTATCTGATTTCATTGTGCGCCTCTATTCCTCATGCTGCTTTAGATAGTCTATTGCAGCTTGTAATATTTTTATATTATCCTTAAGTTTTCCCAATCCTATATTACAAGAAAAACACAATAAACCTCTGATTTTTCCACTTTTATGATCATGGTCTAAACATAACCTTCTTGTTTCACCTAGAAACTTTCTAGTTTCTTGTAGTCCACAAATATTACATTTATTATTACAATCAATGACGAATTGATTGTATTCTTCTAATTTTAATCCATACTTTCTTATTATTCTTTTAGTTACTTTATCATACGCGTTAGTTTCATTATATTTAGTAGCATAATTTTTATATTTTTCTGGATTTTTTTTTCTGTTTTCATCCAGCCATGTTTTTGCTTTATTCCGAGTTTTCTTATTATATTCTTGATTTTTTTTTCTTATTATTTCTTTATTTCTTTCTGTATAAATTTTCCTCTTCTCATACCGACATAATCTACATACATTTCTATCATTGTTATCTTTAAATTTATCTATATTGTGAATTTCACAATATAGCTTAGCTATATTTGGCATTTAACACCTCTCTAGTGTTCTCATTTAAATTACAAATCCAGGTTAATGAGATTTTAACTTTTCGCCCCGTCAGGCTAGGATTTGCAACAACATTATAACATAAAAACTTGATATAAATAAATACAAATTGTTTAAAAAGGCCAATATCCGCTCGATAAATTTACAAATTGCCAGTCAAAGGTAGCATTTGTAGTGAAAAATGATCTTTTGGTTATTGAAAGGTCTGCTGGAGAAATAGATTTTAATTTTTTCGTAATTTCTTTTAATTTTTCTTTAGCCCCATCTGGAAACGTTTGCCCATATTCCGCACAGATGTAATTTGCGAGAGCGAATCTTAAATACTCAACATAGAATAGGTCATAGACCAATGATATATCCTGGTCTAGCGTCACTTCACTAAGCGCAAATTTACCCCAAATATTTACGAGATATGCTTGGTTTGGAACAAAGTACAGGAACAAATTTGCCCCACCTAATACACGCTCATAGCGATAGCTAAAAGGAAGTGCTTGAAGATTATCAACTCGTGGGGTACTAAAATATTCTTTGCGCGTTAATTCATTCATTGAGAATCGTACATCGCCTATATTGAATGTAGTTGTGTCAGCTTCAGCTAAATTTGGAATAAAGTACTTTTCTTGTCCTGCGACAGTTGTAATCTGAAAATTTGAATAATAGGGGATGAGCTGTAAATCAGAGAATTTTACATCAAGAAGTGCATTTAAAAGGTACAGGCCATCATCTTGCATTGAGCCTGATACGGTCTGTAAATCTCGGGCTAAAACTTGGGAGAGAAAATAGGCGCGTTCTATTAACTGACTAGCTAAATAGGGTGTTGCCATGTCTTCTCTCCCTAGAAGTTATACAAACCAGGTGTAACCTGCTACGTCTATAGCCACCGCATCACTACCACTAGAAACCTTATAGTTAATAGTAGGTGATGGGACAGTAGAAATTGCCACAGTTTGTGCTAATACTGTAGACAGAGTCGTAGTATGCGCTGTACCTGTAACAACAGAGCCTGTGATGATTACCTGATCACCAGTTCCATTTCCTGATTGCAGACTCAATGTATCGGCCGCAGCATTTGCAGAGAAGTTAGTGAATATAGATACAGGAGTGTTATTAACTAGAGGTACAAATTTAGTTAAATCTACATTCGCATAGGATGTTGATGCGCCAGCCGTTATCCCTGTTGCTTGGAATGCATCATAGGTAAATGTACGCATAGATGAGTTACCGGCTGTCCAGTAGCCCTTTAAGATGTGACTGCTGCCATCAATCGCAACATAACCGATTAGCAAAAATGCGTTATAGCCAAATGGCATTAATGGTTGTGTGTATGATAGTGAGAGCATGCATCCTGTAGGTTGGAATGTAACAGGATCCCAAACCACATATACTGCATATAATTTACTCGCGGCAATAGTTCCCGTATCAAGACCACCTAATCCATTAATCGCTATATTAATCGTCATAGCTGTATTGGTCGATAACTGAAAACTACCAGTCGAATCTAAGCAACTACCAGCAGATATATCTAAAATAGTATTAGGAGTAGTGGCATCATTACTAATCGCTAAACCATTAATATAGTAAGGTTGGTATTGCCCGTACTGAATCGCAGGTTGTGTATCGTATGTTTCTGACATGAATATTTCCTTATAAAATTAGTCTAATAGGCCATTAAAGGGGGAAAATCATACGCATTGAGTCTTCCGCTATTAAAGTGGAACCCCAAGTACAGTCACGCACGTATGACCTATTGTCCTTACCAAATTGAACACCCCAATAGTGACGAAGTGAAGCACCAGACTCTTTGTCTTTGAAGTACACAGTTTCGAAAGGTGATTGGTTAGGAAGGCGCGGCATAGCTAAGTAGAAACTATTACCAGCATCCATCCAGCCTGCTTGGTGAGAAGGAAGAACGGTTGCCTGCATTCCCGCTTGAATAGCATTGTTAATGTTCTGGTTCTGATTTTGCGCACTGACTAAACCAATACTGTTGTTAATGGTTTGTACATTCACAACCACGGTTCCACCTACTGAATTCGCATTAGCAATAGCTCTAAACTGCACACGCAAACGTGTAGGAGTGTGGCCTATGAAAGTCAAGAAACGCATGTTAGGTTTACCAGGCACACCATCGTTGAATTCCAGAAGGTCACCCGCCAAAATAGCATTAGCCGCAGTTGAGCCCGTAGGTTCTGTAAAGGTGATTTGTGTAACGTTCACACCTGTTGGATCATTAGTAGAAACAACAGTTAAAACGTTATTAGGAGAAGCAGCATTACCAACAAATCCTGAAATGTGAATAGGGAGTAAATTCGATACACCCCATTTAACGTCAAGACCTGCATATGAACCCAATTCCCAAGCTTTAGCAATTTCATTGTTTCGGTCTGGTGCAAATTGGTTTAAACCAGTTCCTACGATTGCTGGAACAAGATCAATCGGTATAACACCACGCTTCATATGTGTTGATGCGCCAAACGCCGTAAAATTTGCCCAAGCTTGTGCTAATTGCTGATAGCTATTAATGGGCGTGATTCCATCGCCGTAAAATCGGAAAGGACCAGAGTTAATTTGAGCCTGTCCAAACTCAGGACTATTAGGGTTGTTACCCACAACGCCTGAAACGATATTCTTCAAGATATCTAATTCAACGCCTGCGCCAATTTCTTTAGCCGCAGCAATACCGAATCTGTCCATATACTGCTCAACATTGAAGATGAACTGTTCATCGGTGTAGGCAGCGGACACGTTCTTTGCCTGTGAGCAGATAAGAGATTGTAAACGTTGAACTGATGGTTGCTCGGTAATTACAAGACCATCATAGGAAATATAACGTGGTGTACAGTCGAAAGTTATAACGTCACCTAAATTTCCAGGGCGCTCGTTAAATTCTTCTAGTGATTTGTTAGCATTTGATATACCCCAATATTCGTTATCGAGCCATGCAAGCTCAGATTTGATATAGAGTTGTACATTCTGTAAAATATTGACCGGTGTAGTAGCCATGAGTATTCCTCTCCATGTGAATAAATTCTTTGGAGAAAAGCTGCATGACTATCATTTGAGGTTATTTAAATTTTCTTACTAATAAACGCCTTAATTCCTCGGATGACATATCATGCTGGCTTTTCTCAACGTTGCCAGATGTTGTCGAGGATTTAATTTGTGACATTGGATCACGCGCTTGTGCTTCTTCAGCTTTAGCGGATTGATTGGTCTTAATAGAATCACTTAAACTTTTTAATGCCTTCTGTGCTTGATAAGGCTGATTGTGAGCCATATTCAAGAGATGTTCCATTTTAGTAGGATTGTCTATCACTTCTTTCATTATAGCCCCTGTATTCTCTAACTGGTTCGCCATAGCGATGAAAGAGTGCATACGTGGGTCGTTATAGTTTAAGTTATTAAGCTCGGCCTCTAGGCCAGGGTGCTCGGATTCGGCTAATTGCATCTTTTGAACAAACGTATTTACCATTTGTTTTTGCTGCAAGTCCTGTACGTGTTGCTGAAGCGCTAAGGGTGCTCTTTCTGAAATCATGCGCTCAATATCTGCTTGAGACATTTGTCTCATTCCTCCCATCCCAACATTCGATGCTTGTTCCTGGGGAGCCTGAGGATTCTCGTTCGCGTCCATTTGATTCTGCTGTAATTCCATTAAAGCCTCTCTTTTGCCTCGTTCAAATGCTTTTGCCTTTTCGCGTTCCACCACTTTCTTTACCGTTTCACTTGTAAACGTTTTCTTTGGCTCTTCCGCTACAGGCGCAGTATCTGCAACAGGCACAACTTCCTGTTCTAGGGCTTCCAATTCTTCTGTCATAAATCCTCTTTATCGACTGAAATTAGCGGTGTCACCGTGAAAAAATCATTACATTACGTGTAAAGTTTCGGCCAGGTTCGCGTTTGGCGACGTTATGTATATCTTTAATACTAAGGTAGTTCATAAAATATAGCAATATCAAGAATGTGTTAACTTATTTACAGTCTTTTTTCATGCCGTCTTTCTTACCCATGTGTTTATGCATTTCTTTCTCATGATGCTTTAATTCGCGTTCATGATGTCTCATCATTTCTTTGTGATGCTTATGCATTTCATGATGGGCTTTATGTTTGTGTTCTTCGTGGTGTTCTTTATGGTGTGCCATTTCAATATCCTTATTGAATGCTAATAGGTGGATTACTTCATACCTTTTTGTTCTTTATATTGGTTTTTGTACTTTTTGTCTTTAAGGTCTTTTTCAGCTCTTTTTTCAACACGTCCTTCATTATTTTCAGATTTGCTAGAACGCTTAGAGCCAAACTTATCGCCCATGCTTTGATAACCCATTTTTTTCCCCTTTTGATTTTCATCCGTTAATTTCACTAGGTACTTGTTTATTTCAACTAGAAAATTGTGCATTATTTCATGTTGTTCTTCAAGAATTTTTACTTTTCCAGAAAGCGCATTAGTCTCCTTTCTCAATGCCTCGTAATCAATAAATTTTCTCCCCAAAATTTTATATGAACAACACACCCAGTCTACTTTATCATTAATTTCTTTAAATAAAACCTTAAATGATTTTCCTATAAGCCACTTTATCACTGATTCTTATCCTTACGCATTTTAGCCTTGTAAGCCCTATCTTCAGGCTGTGGCGTCTTCTTACGTGTGCGCTCGTGAACGGCTTCACGTTTTCCAGCCGTAAGCGGGTCAACGATAGGCATGTCTTTGCGCTTTATAGTCTTGCCCCCAGGTGCACGTTCCTTATCTACCATTTTACGTGGCTTATCACCCATACTTTGGTAACCCATTATGATCTCCTTATTTTTTCTTCTTAGGTTTAACATGCTCTGGTAATTTCTTAATGCTTTTTGTCTTTGATGCAAACTCTTTTGCAACCTCAGGTTCATTTGCGAACAAATATTTGGCCTGCGCCTTAGATTTAAATGGCATTGTATCCCCCTATTTAAGGCACTTCTCTTTAACCATACCCTTAACAAGCTTCTTATCGTCCCTAATATCAGGATGCTTCTTAACTTGCTTTCTCTTCATGCCACTTTTAGGCTTATCACGCATTTGTATCTCCTATCTGTAATCGTTATCATCAAATTGGAAATTATGTCCTATGTTGCAAGGGTTATATGTTTTTAGCTCTTGCTTTGGATTTTTAGAGCGATTTCTTTCAAGTTCTTCATTTATCTTGTCAATGCGATAATTTCTGTAACTTGTGAATTGCCCCCTAACCCTCGGTCGCCGTGCGCTATCCTTGTTCATTTTCCGGTTCCTTCTTTTTCAATTCTGGGAATGTTGATTCTAGGAATTCCATAAGTTCTATAGCATTATCTAAGCCTAGCGTTATAGAGTATTTTTCCTTGTCTTTCTCGTTTTCTTTATAACATAACTTAGTGTAAAAATTAAACGCATCCCCATGCGATAATAATGAAATCACTATTGTATCTGGGTATAAGTTTGACTTAACCGCCCTAAGCTCAAATGTATTCACTTCCTAAGACCCTTTAAGGTAGCGGCTAAATTTGCTCGCTTACGGGTTAATGGGTTCTTGCTATGCTCGGCCTTCTTAAGCTTCTTAGCAGGTATTTTTTCGCCTTCAGGCACGCCTAAGCTTTTATGAAGCGCGCCAGGATGTTTTATAGCTTTGCTAATCCATTTATCCTTACTCATAGGGTAGGTTCCTCTTTCTTTTTAGGCGCTTTAAATCCTTGTATCTCTAGTTCTATAAGTTCACGTAGCTTCTTAATGCTAGGATTAGACATAGAGTCAATCAGATCCATAATAGCCCGTAATGTACCCAAGTAGGTTGCCATTATCTCCTTTCTTATATCCATCTTGTTGGCTTCCCATAACGTGTCTCAAGATTGCGTTTATAGAACTTTGTCATTAACTCTGTTCGATCTTTGTTATTAATGCCATCTGTAATCTTAAACATAGCATCATGTATAGACACCCTATCATGGCCTAAAGCCTCTAGGCGCTCAACGCCTCCTTTGGCGTCAAGATCATTCGCTGTTATCTTGTATTTGCTTGTCATATGCGCTCCTTGCAATAAAAAGTCTTTAAACACACGCATCTTGCGTGTTATTCAATGTATCAATACTATAATCTATAGTCTCTATTAATGCCGCAACTGCAATTGATAATATTATGATTTTAACTATTTCCATCTTCTTTTTTCTCACCTCTAATTCTATGATGTAATTCTACGGATTTTCGTATTGATTCATGTTCATCCATTTTCTTTTTATGTTCAATGGAGGCTAATTTTGCCACAGCATCAAGACTATGAGACACAATCTCAGCGTGTGCCTTTTCGCGTTGTACTGCGGCTGATATTTCTGATTGTTCGGCTTCGTGCTGCACAAGTATTGCTTCATTTTGAACTTTTTCTTGTTCGAGCGCTAATTGTGCTCCTAACTCGGCTATTTTTACTTCGCGTTCAAACTGTTGTTGTTGGTCTTTCATCTGCAATTCTTGTTCTTCTAATTGTACTTTTTTCACATCCGCCTGGGCTTTAATCATGCGTGGGTCTTGCATCATCATTTTTTGCTGCATTTGCATAGCCTGCTGTTTTTCTTTTTGTTGCTGTTGCATCCATTTACCTGCTGCATCTTTGAGTCTATCAGCACCGTAGATAGTCAGATTGTCGAGTAGTATGGGTAAGCCCATGTCACTTGCAAAAAATTCAGCTAGTTTAGGATTAGACTGTGTTAACCCTATGATGGATTGTAATGCTTTATTCTTTTCTACCTGGAAGTTCACACCTGCATTAATCTGTACTTTGATAGCGCCCTGTTCATAGTTGATTGAAGGTTTACCAGGTACGTTAATGTCCTGGTAAACCCTGTCCCCTTCACGATTAACGACAGGGATGGTGCGCCGCCCTAGTAGATATTTAGGCATTAAATCTACGTGTATACGAGCCATTTGCTCAAGCCCTGCGAGATATCCTATAGTGTATGGCATGCCGGCGGCATTATCAGCGTTAGACGCCTCTATAATCGCCTTCCCTGATATATAGTCTTGTGCGTTCTCAGGATTTGACGCACCACTTCCAAGGATAGCTTGTATAAACTGTATAGACTGGTTAAATGTAGCCATAACCTCAGGCGGCAATGCTGGATATTGAACCTCGCGTATAGGTGTAGGTATAGGTTTATCAGGGTTATTTTCACTATATGCTCTAACTACGATTGTGTTAGCGCGCTGTGGATTTGTGATAGCGTCTATATAGTCTTGTTGCTGTGGTATTGCTTCTTCCATTACGATGAATTTGCTTGCACTAAGGTTATCCGTGCTATTAGTGATAGCTATACCCATAAAGTTCATCATATCCTGGGCGCCCTTGGCGTGGTAATAGTATGGCTTTGTGAATTGGTAGCTAGTATTTGTATGACCTTTGCATAAGATGTCACTGTTACCGTCAAAGAAAACATGTGGTAAGTAGCTATAGTCCGTTTCCGTATATTCGAGTATTTCATCCTTTATAAATTTCCAGTTGCAGATTACATCAATGACTGTCATTCGTGAAGCTACTATCTCGGGGATTTGCTCAATGATTTGGTTATCTTCCCAGTACTTTTGCATCTTTTCATATTGCCTAATAGTCATGACGCGCCCGTCTGCTATTTTGACTATCTTTTTACGCTTCTTCTTTTTCTCATAGAAATCACATACTAGTATTATGTATCGGTCGTACATGTCCTTGTATGACCACTGGTATGATTCTATATAAGTGCTGTCAGCTTTTAGTGATAGCTTTACCTTCGGGAATTGCTTTTGTAGGTCTTCAGCTATCACGGGATACATCTCGAATGAGAATTGACCATCCCCTTTGTGCGAACTACGTGCTAGTGGGTCAAAGCCCACAAGTGTCGCATCAAAGCATTTTTCCCAAAATATATCCTGATTAAGGCTCATAGGGCTTTGATAGTCTGTAAATACCTTTGCTGCTGAAAAGCCACCACCTAACATGTCTTTGTAGATTTCGTTGCTGAAGGAGTTCTTATTGGCATCATGTATCTTATGGCGGATGTTGCCTTCTACTGTGTCGATTACGTCCGTGCCAACGGGGTTTCCTTCGCTTGCAGATATTGTGATTGATGGTTCATGCATAGAGAATTCGCCAAGCTTCCTAGAGACTGAAGCGGCGCCTAAATTAAATTCTAGCTGTGGACGATTTAGGGATGTAAGCATACCCTTTTGTTGTTCGTTGAGGGTTTCTCTAAATGTGTAGGTCTTGAAGTCGCGGAAGCGTTGGCAGTTGTCTTTGAAATAGATATATGCTGTTTCTACTGATTTACAGAGTCGATATAACTCGTCTTGTTGCTCTTTATAGTCCTTTGTGCTCATTGCTTAAAATCCTTTTAAGCTGCGTACTTTAAATTATAGAGTAGGTTATAGATTGTAACCTACTGTTGATTATGAAGCCACTTCTAGTATATCTACTAATTTAAATGCCATTTCTTTATTCAATGCTTCCTGCCTTAATTTACTTATAGCAAAACTATAGTGAGGTGCGTTATACAATGCTGTGTTGCTTGACACCACTTGTCCCTCCTTCCACATTTGATATGTGATTTTATAAAATTTATCAGGCATTAAATTTTCATATAGACTGATTTTTTTGCGGGCATTATTATACCAATCTTCGTACATATAGTTATTTTCTTTGTGGTATTTTACTAATTTATTAAGCCTCTTTATTGTCTCATTTTTCTTCTTTATCTTTTCTTTTAATGCCTTAACTTCATCATTCATTTTTATCTGCTTCCTCAACTAACATGTCATAAACTTCAGGGATGGGGTCAGGATAGCAAAAGTGGGTTACTTTAAAAATTTCATTTTCTATATCTTCTTTATTCTCCCACTCTTTCCATCCGCTATTCCACTCGCCCAACTCAAGATAAATGTTTCCTGAATTTTTGCTATAAACTGCTAGCAATACGCAACACGCAGATAACAAAGGCGTGTGTTCTTTAGTTGAGTACCATTTCATATTTTACCCCACATATAATTTATTTCTGGCTTCTGCATATTCTCGTGAGCTACGCATAATTTTAGATGCTACCTCATCTTTATGTTTTACATTGTAGCTCAATGTTTTACTAATTAACGCCATCTTAATTGCATCGGCGAGTGTATCTGCTATATCGTCATGTCTGTGACTGTCGTTTGCTGTAATCTTAGTCATATGATTTATACAGCGCTCTATATGCCTTGCATCTCGTGTAAATGATATGCGCTTAGATGCGACATAGGGCTGGCACTCAAGGAATCTTTGCGTCTTTGAACCGCTCCCCCTATTACGATTTATATCCCTAATTTGTATGCCTTGAATGTCTTTAAGCGTTGAAATAAGTGTAGTTCCTGTCGATTTTTTCTCAATTGCGGCTATCATGGGCGGTACTTTATGTCTCATACAGTCAGCCAAGAAGTCCAGGAAAGATTCTTTTAGGTCTTTCGGTTCTATGCGTAGCTCTAAACAATCTAACCAATGGAGGCCTAGCTCGCCCGTCTTTTTGCCGAATATTTCTATCTCGTAAATACCCCAAAAACTAAACACTGTCGCGTCGTTATACTCTTTGTCTGTCTCTGCTGTATCGCCTGTGATAAACGTTTGCAAGATATTTGGCTCTGTATCCAAAATTGGGAACCAGTCAGCTTTGAATACGGCTCCTCCTGCCGGTTGTGGTTCTTGTTGATGTTGTGCGGAAAATACGTAAACGTCACGTTCTTGCCTTATACGTAGCATTGATAGAGGGAAAGCCTCGGGATATAGCGCATTACCAGATTCGTCTATAGATTTAAGTATTACTCTGTGCCAGTTGTGTCCATCTTCACCGCGTAGTAAGTAGTCGCATAGGTCGGCTTCATGCAAGCGTTGGCCTATGAGTATGAATGGCACGTTTATGCCACGTGCGCGTTGTTGTATAGTGTCTCGGTAGTTTTGGATAACCTTCTCACGTACCGTATCACTGAATACCTCGTCAGGCTTATGTGGATCGTCAAGTATGAGTGCTCCTGAAAATCTATCGAGTCCAGGAAGCCCAGCATCTCGCCCAGTAATTGCCCCACTACTACCAAAAGCGCCAACTGCGCCTCCTGCTGTTGTTTGGAAAAAGTCTTTGGCTTTGCTGTCTGCTCTGAGTTCAACGCCGAATAATTCCTTGTACTCCCGCATCATCATTATGCGCCTAACGGTATCTGTATGCGTTGCCGCTAGTGTTTGCGCGTAGCTGATATATAAAAACCTGCTGTCAGGATAGCGTGCCATGCACCAGGATATCCAAAAAGCTAGCATTGTGCTCTTGCCGTGACCTGGGGGAATATTGATAATTGTGCGCAAAGATTGCAAAGTTGAACACTTAACTAGCTCTCGACATACTGTGATTATGTGTGATTCGCGTCCTAGAGGGTTGCTGATTATGAAGTCGCGTCCGGTTAGAAGCGGATAGAATACGCGAATGTAAGTGAAGAAAGATGATTGTAAATCTGATATAAGCGCGGCTTTGTCGTTATCATTCATTTGTTATTTATTTGACAATTATATGCCAATGGCAATTACTATAAATGTATTTATTACCGTTTGGCTCTGTGTATAAAGCCCCTTCAACTGGCGGAGGGAGGAAGTTTACTGGTATACTTTGCTCTGTAATCAGCGCATCTTTTTGTGCTTTTTGTAAATCAAAATATGAGATTTGCTCGTCATCAGCTTTGCTAAATATACCCATTCACACATCGCTCGAGTTGGCTTTGTTGTAGTCATCAATAATCGGCTTAAGTTTAGCAAAAGTTTCGTCTTTGTTGTCAGGATCTTCATCTTTCGGTATGCGGAATTTCTTGCTCAAAATTGCAGCGTGTTTTGCTTTGCGATCTGACAATGCTTTCTTAAATGCTACCATCCCGCTGTTTATTTCTTGAGCACCCGTGTTCGGGTTAATATATGTACACTCTTGCAATTCCTCGAGCTCTTCGATTGCTCCTTGGAATAAGTGAGCCGCTTGCTTTTGATAGGCTTCTTCGTATTTAGTTCGAAAGTCGGGGATTTCGTATATCCATCTGCGTATAGTTGAAGGGGGCGGAATGTCAGGATTTATCTTGCAAATCTTCTCTAATCCAAAATGACTAGACCCGATTAAATAGCAAATTTTTGCCGCAATCTCTGTATTGTAAGTGCTTGGCCTGCCATTCGGATTACCTGTAGGCTTAGTAGCCATTTTCACGCCCTCTTTGTTTTGCCCCTAGCGGGCTTGTTATCACTCAATTTACTTACAAACTCATCTTTTGTAACGCACACATGACCTACACCTTTGCAGTGATCACAATCACGCGTCATGCCGCCCATACCTGTGATAGTGCGTCCACCGCGACACTCTGGACATTTTACAGTAATCATTTAACACGCTCGTCTAGTTTGTTATTAATCCATTGCTGACCCTTCGCAAATAGCGTCTGCATCTCACGAAGAAAAGCCGCCTGCAACGCTGGTTCATGCTCAACGAGCGCTTGCTCTAGCATAGATAATATATGATGCGTTAAAAACGAGCTTAGTATAGTCATATCCATCCTTAGTCACTATTAATGTATAAATCTTAGCACGCACAAAAAATAATTAAAATAATTTTAACATAACTGTTGACTTAATCTGCGACTATGATACTATAGCTTCATCAACAACAAACAACGTGAGAGCACAGAAGATGAAATATGAATTAATAGCGAAGTCAATAAATGCAAATTATTCCATCCACAGACATGGTGATCATTTTTGGGAGTTATTGAGTGATTTCAAAAAAGACCATTCATTTGAATTGGGTTTCTTTGACTCCGTCATTAAGAACAAAACGACTGGTCACGTGGATAAAATAGATTTTAATAAACTATTTTTCGGAATAAAGCGCCCGATAATGTGAGGACAATAATATGAACACACTACTAAGACTAATAAACCGCATCAGATTCAGAAAGTATTTAACCAGCGGACTGCCAATCAAGACGCTATTCATATCAACGAGCTACTATTGCCCGTATAACAAGCGCTTAGTGAGCAAGTCTAAAACGTACGTAGTATAATAATTAATCATCAACGGGGGACAATAACATGTACACAACAGTAGAATTATCCAAATTCAGAGACGCTTTCATACACATGGACAGGAAGGAAAACTTTTCTTACAAGGGATTAGAATACCTGTACAGGTATCTGTCGGATTTAGAAGAAAGCCTAGGAGAAGAAATGGAGCTGGATGTAATAGCGCTTTGCTCTGAATATGCAGAAGAACAACTTATAACTGTATTAAAAGAGTACAACTTAGAATCTCTTGAGGAACTAGAAGATCAGACAGAAGTGGTTAACTTTGACCCGAAAACCGGCCTTGTGCTGTATCAGATTTATTAAGGGGTAATTATGACAGTTAAAATTGAGCGCATGTGGATTAATCAACCATCTACACTGCAGCCGTTGCACCAATTACACGGTAAAAATGTACTCGCAGTGAAAGAGGGTGAAAACATGTATAGGATTTACTTTCTAAGCGGTGAAACTATCAGCATGAACGCTCATAAAAATACTTTATCTTGGGGATGGAAACAATCATGAACATGGCACAACAGAAAGTTTACGAAATGCGCGAATGGCAGGTACATTCTATTTTAGACGCAATATTTATGGCCAATGACGGAGTGAGTCAAGATGAAAATTTTCTTGACGACAGAATAGCTACATTCACGTTTACATATATCGACGAGTCAGAGTTGAAAATTGGGACTGATGGGCTCGTGTATAGTGACAATGATTATCAATATCAGATTTACTAAGAGCTAAACACACCTAAATTTGACTGCCGAACAGGTAGAATTTAATTAAAATTGGAGTAAATAAGCATGAAACTAGAAATACAAATTACTGACAGTATTCATTATCATGAAAACGCAAGAATTGATGGGGATTCTGCGATTCTTCCGTACAATTACTATAGACTTGAAGTCTATGGCAAATTGAAGATAAATGATCGCGAATACGAAATTAATTGGCAAAGGGATAATGATTATTACTCTGAGGAAAACAACGCTACCCGCAATGAACTGGCAATTTATGGCGAAGGATCTGATGAACTAATCGAGAAAATTATCAAGCTCGATGAAAAATGGATTGAAAATCTATCAGTCGAAGATAAGGAATTTATGGAGATACACTATCTATGCTCAGATATCAAGAATACTGATGACTTGTTCATGGTTTATCAAGCTCTGATGGAAAGCACGCCCACGCCGCAAGATTATTGCAAAATCTATGGTCGTTAGTCCCAGGCCTTATTGGGACATAATAATAAAAAACTCGGAGATAAGAAAATGAAGTATGAGATATTGGAGATAAGACAATCTGGTGAAATAATAAACTACGGGGAGTATGAAAGAGATCAAAACGGAAGTCTCGAACAAATACACGCGCTAGCAGAACATCTTAACAGCAATGCAGATAATACATCAAGATTTGTAGTCGGAACTTCTGAGAAAATAGACGAAACAAGAGACACAATATCAAGAAAAATAATCAAGCTTATAATTGATTCTAAAGTGACAAAAATACTAGATGCAATTTATCTTGCAAACCTGCATTCACAAAAGGCCGACCAAGTTTTTTATCAACAAAAAGTAGACGCATTTTTGTTTGTCTATGAAGATAAATCAAACCTTACAATACAAGTGGACGGCAATGTATTTTGCGACTTTGAAGAATGCGAGTTTAATTTGTTTGAATAATTACAAATAAATACCCGCCCCTCTCGGCAAGGGGCGGATACCACTACATTTTACATAAGGACTTAACAACGCTAAAAGCCATTGAGGAGATAAGCTTCAATGACGTTTTTAGCATCTTCCCAACCATAACAGAAAAAATGCGCGTATCCAACTGATTTCACAATATTTTGGAATTTTTCTTGCGCTACCCACGTTTCCGTTCTTCTTTCAGACGCTGTGTATTTTTTATTCCGCTTCATCTCTATCCATAGACCATGATATCTACTATTTGGATAATAAATGAGCAGGTCGCCGGCACCCTTCCTTAACCCAGTTAACTGCATTAGTCTCCCAGTGATAGGTGTCCTCAATCCGTCATTTGGAATTTTACAATAAAAGTCTTTGAGCGTTGGATGCATACTAAGCCATTTTACAAGTGCTGCTTGCTCTTGAAATTCCGTGGCTAACTGTGGTTTCGTTTTCCTACAAACTTTAAGTGTTGCGTCACTTTTTCGTAGCATTCAATTGCCCTCTCTATCTCATCACTCGGATTGTCTTGCAAGGTTTCTTCAAAGACGCTGGTTAAAAATTCATCAGAATCTCCGCTGTAATATTCTGAAACATTTTTAATCAGGGAGTGTAAGTAATTTTTTCTTGCTATCCATATCCCACGATTCAAGCTAATCTCCTGTATAATTTTTATATACCTTAAAAGGCTCTCTAGTGCCCTTATTTGAAGAGCTACAAGACCCCTGTGGGTTAGGGCTCCTAGGTATAGAAGATTGCTCTTTCATGGCTAAAAAACGCATTCTGCGGTGCGCGTAGTTCGGTGGGAGGATCATAGTATCCGTTTCAGGTATGGATAAGAGATATTCTCGGAACTCGTCATAAACATTTTTGTCAAAGTCCCTGTGACTCGGAGATATCTTACTCTCGTCGAACTCACGATATGTTTTTCCCTCGGAGACTATTTTTTTGTCTTGTAGTATTCGTTGGCATTCGTTCATACAATCGCGGAATGCCTTGGACTCCCCTTTTGTGAGGTTTTTTTCGGGCGCTGGGAGTTCCTGTAGCTTATCGTCCTGAAATTGCTGTAGGCGTTTCCAGTGATCGTGAGGATTAACTTCAAAATCAACTACACAATGCGCATAACATTCCCGCGTTTTTGCTTTGACTTCTTCATGTTTCCCGTTCTTTATAGTCCAACTTCCGATCTTATCGTAAACCATTTTTACAATTGGGTGAGAAAAGTCGCGGTTTACTATTAGGCGTATGATTTCGTCTTCGTCTGGAATACCTGACGCTTTCCGGCATAGCTCGATGAACTGTGGTTGTGTTGGGGGGAAGTCTTTGTAAATCAAAAAACATTTTTCACGCGCTTGAGTTGCTTGTGCTACGGTAAATTTGCTGAGTTCTTCTGTCCAATCTTCTAGGCATCCAATCCAATCTGGATCATCTCCCAGTCTTGTAGTCCACAGCTTTCCGTACTTGCTCGCGAATCTTGAGAAGAGCTTGGTAACAAATTCCTGGGTAACAGCTTGGGTGAGATAGGTTACTGGGGTTAGTGGGTTTTTATCAAACGTGGTCATAAGTCACCCCGTGCTTTCTCTGTGCTTGTCTCATCATCTCGTTGAATTTATCAGTGCCACTGGGCGTTTTTGTATAGACAGTCCTGTCTTGGCTTGCGGGTGTATATATCTCGCCCTCCCATTCACGCTGGTTTAGATACGTTGATGGATGGGGGATTTTGCTTTTATCTCTTCCGAGCCAGTTGTTTTTAATTCGCTTGTTAACATCGTCTATGAGCATCTCAACAAACTCTATCGTGGGATTGAGCTTATGAAAGGCTTTCCTGGCGACATGGGGTTTTTGTTTGTTGGGGTATATCTTGTACCAATCATCAAATAATTTTTCGTTTTCGTCCTCCGTCGATTGCAAATCGACATAGGGGTTTAAAAGATTTATATCTTTTATTTTTTTTAATCTTTCTTTCGTTGTAGGTGGATCCACCAGGTGGGTGCTTTCACCACAAGGTGGATTTTCCCCCTTCTGGTTTTTACTCTCAATAGACTTAGAATCCACCGCCTGAGGAACATTGAATAATATAGATTCCCAGTGGCTTATCTGCCCTTTTTCGTTTTTGATAGCAACACTTTTTAATAGGCCTATTTTCTTCAATTCAGCTAATCTGGCTTTGATGAAATCGCCTCCTCGATCAAACCTGTTTTTTAAGTTTGTAATGGATATTTCCCAGTTTTCAGATTTGGATGACAGGTAGATATAAATACCAAGTGTTGCAGGGTCTTTGATGGATTCTATGGTGGAATTTAGGACTGTAGTCCAGCCCTTATCAGAATGTTTTAAAAAATTAGGTGTATTTTTTACGATGCTCATATATAATTGCCTTGAGTGTGGATGCACTTGCCGTTGTATCGCCAATCTTGGCATCCGGTTACAAAAGAATGAATAGTCAACTTGGCTGGAGAATATTCGTTCACGACTTCAAGTATGTGATGGGACATGATGTCCCTTTCACAACACTTTCAAACATTATGCCCTAACTTTCCCCCCCTGTCTCGATCAACCGCACAATAATAAAAAAAATTAAACGTAATTAAACGTAATTAAATTTACTAAATCCGAAATATTCTGTTGACTCATATTATCTTCAATGATACTATAGTCTCACTAAAAAACACAAGATAAAAGGGGTATGAAAATGAAAGAAACAAAAAATCTATATTTGAGGTTACCGCCAGAAGTTTGGTCTATATTACGTGAGGAAAGCTATCATACGCAGGTTTCGTTAAATACTATTATCGTAGGGTGTTTGCAAAAACATATAAAAAATATAGAGAATAAATTGACTACAACATGAAACTATAGTAGCATACATATTTGAGTTACCAAGGCGTCGATACCTCGGTAACTCGGGATTCACTAATTCCCCCACTAGCATAGGAAAATCAACATGAACATAAAAAGTTTAGTATATTTTAACGTACAAAATCAAGCGTCTTATAATAACCCATTTGATTTGGGTTCAAATTTTAGTCAAGGATTGACTGTGAATCATGAAACGAGCCTGCAAAATTACGCCTACGATCTCGTATCTTTATACGCCAGATTTACCGGCGAAAACTACGAATTATCCATAGATTTACTCTCAGAATCAGACCGTCACGAACTAGCCAGACTTTACATAGAATCTATCGAACGTGAAGTCGGTGAGTGTGTGTTCGGGGATGATTTTTCAATCAATAACGCATACACCTA
>Ga0265338_10001775_pt1 | contig 34030 bp, 27 predicted proteins | sample 42126metaG_FD_193579 | JGI IMG/M metagenome (GOLD analysis project Ga0265338, IMG submission 193579) | Rhizosphere microbial communities from Carex aquatilis grown in University of Washington, Seatle, WA, United States - 4-21-26 metaG | ecosystem: Host-associated > Plants > Roots > Rhizosphere...
CACCAAGCGCTTCACCGCCCGCGGCACGCCGGCGGTGGCCGATGTCTCATTCGCGGCGCCGACCGGCGGCATCACCACGCTGCTCGGTCCGTCGGGCTCGGGCAAGTCGACGGTGCTGCGCATGGTGGCGGGCCTGGAGCAGCCCGACAGCGGCACGGTCTTGTTCGGCGACCGCGACTTCACGACGGTGCCGGCGCAGCGACGCGGGATCGGCTTCGTCTTCCAGAGCTACGCGCTCTTCAAGCACATGAACGTGCGCAAGAACATCGCGTTCGGCCTCCGCGTGCGCAAGATGCCGGACGAGCAAATGAACGCGCGCGTCGACGAGCTCCTGTCGCTGGTGCAGCTCGAGGGCCTGGGCGAACGCTACCCCGGCCAGCTCTCGGGCGGACAGCGCCAGCGCGTGGCGTTCGCGCGGGCCCTGGCGATCTCGCCGCAGCTTCTGTTGCTCGACGAGCCGTTCGGCGCGCTGGACGCCCAGGTGCGCCTCGAGCTGCGCGAGTGGTTGCGGCGCTTTCACGACAAGCGCCACGTCACCACGCTGCTGGTGACGCACGATCAGGAAGAGGCGATGGAGGTCTCGGACCACGTGGTGGTCATGCACGAGGGCCGCGTCGCGCAGGTCGGGCAGCCGCAGGAGGTCTACGACAATCCAGCCACGCCGTTCGTGGCCTCGTTCGTCGGCGGCGCCAACGTGCTGCACGGCCACATGCGCGAAGGCCGCGCCAGCGTCGGTGACCGCGCCAGCGTCGGGTCGTTCGTGGTGAACGTGCCCGACGGGACGCAGGCGCCCGACGGCACCGCGGTCAACGCGTTCGTGCGCCCGCACGACGTGACGCTGACCAAGACGAAGGCGGGCGACGGCGTGCCCGAGGTCTCGGTCGCGCGCGTCGAGCGCCTGACCTGGCTGGGCGGCTACGTCAAAGTCGCGCTCAAGCTGTCCGACGGCGCGCCGATGACCGTCGAGATGTCGAAGACCGAGGTCGAAGCGCTGGCGATCCGCGAGGGTGATCTGGTGATGGCGAACCTGCGCGAGGCCAAGGTCTTCGTCGAGGACTACTCGATCTGATGCGCGTCTACGGCAGCATCACCGAGACGGTGGGGCGGACGCCGCTGGTCGACCTGGTACGCATCGCCGCCGCGAGCCGGCCCCCGCTGACGGCGCGGCTGCTCGGCAAGATCGAGTCGCGCAACCCCTGCGGCAGCGTCAAGGACCGCATCGGCATCGCGATGGTCGAGGACGCCGAGCGGCGCGGCCTGCTCGAGCCGGGCTCGACGCTGATCGAGCCGACGACCGGCAACACCGGTGTGGCCCTGGCGTTCGTGGCGGCGTCGCGCGGCTACAAGTTGATGGTCACCATGCCCGAGCGCATGTCGAAGGAGCGCGTGGCGCTGCTGCGCTACCTGGGCGCCGAGGTGGTGATGACGCCGGGCTCGTTGATGCGCGACGCGGTCGCGCGCGCCGCCGAGCTGGTCAAGGAGCTCCCGCGCGCGGTGATGCTCGAGCAGTTCAAGAACCCCGCGAACCCCGAGGCGCATCGGCGCGCCACCGGCCCGGAGATCTGGGAGGACACCGACGGCGCCGTCGACATCTTCGTCGCTGGCGTTGGCACCGGCGGCACGATCACCGGCGTCGGCGAGGTGCTGAAGCAGAAGAAGCCCGGCGTGAAGGTGATCGCGGTCGAGCCGGCCAAGGCGGCGGTGCTCGCGGGCGCGCGCCCGGGCAATCACATGATCCAGGGCATCGGCGCGGGCTTCGTGCCTCAGGTCTTGAACCGCGACATCCTGGATGAAGTGGTTCCGGTCACCGAGGACGACGCCATGACGTGCGCGCGCCGGCTGGCGCGCGAAGAGGGGATCCTGGCCGGCATCTCGAGCGGCGCCGCTCTGGCGGCGGCGCTGATCATCGCGCGCCGCCCCGAAAACGCCAGGAAGGTGATCGTGGTGATGCTCCCCGACACCGGCGAGCGCTACGTGAGCACGCCGCTCTTCAGCGAGATGGTTTCGGCTTCGTCCTGACGACAGCGGTCCAACCGATTACTGCGGGCGATGGACGCACGGCCTGCGCTGAGCCGCACACGGTCTGTTCGGACGATCGCTCAGTTGAGCGGCAGGCCCGGCAGCGCGGCCTGAAGCACCAGGATCCGCGAGTTCACGCCGTCGTCGAACAGCGAGGCATTGGTCAGGTACACCTGCGATCCCTTGAAGAGGAGGGTCGCCGGGAAATCCAGCGTCGCGGCCCCCGACCCCGCGTAACGCGCGATGAGATGCCCCGCCGGCGAGATGACCTGGATCTCGCCGACCTGGTTGGCGGCCACGTAGAAGTTCCCTGCGATGTCGATCGCCAGCCCGTCCGCGCCGTGCAGCGCGTCCGTCGTGTGCTGGTTGGCGTCGATCGTCGCGCCGTCGGCGAAGATCTGGACCGGACCCGCGTTGCCGTTCTGCAAGACCGGAATCCGCAGGATCCGGCTGTCGCCGGTGTTGGTCGCGTACAGGTTGTTGTTCGTGCGATCGAACGCGAGGTCATTCACGCCGACCGGGGGAAACCCCATGGTCTGGAAGAGCGGGCTCGCGGCCCAGACCACGTTGTGGGTGCCGTCCTGGCGAATGCGGTTGATGGTCCCGAGCGCCGAATCGGAGACGTAGAGGTTCCCCGACCTGTCCTCGGCGATGGAGTTTGGAAACGCGAAGCCGGACGCCAAGACCGTCACGGCGCCCGTGGGGATGTCGACGCGCAGGAGGCGCCCATTGGGAGCGTTGCCGTCGGCAGTGTCGACCACGAACAGGGTATGGGGCTCCTCGAACAGCATCCCCACCAGCGGAGCGACGCCGGCCGGGCCGGGCGCGATCGAGATCGCGCGCGTGAACGTCCCGCTGGGGCTGAACACACAGATCGTCCCCGTGGTGGCCCCATCGACGTCTGACGCCGTGTAGAGGTTGCCGTGGTTGTCCATCGCCAACCCTTCCGGATTCGCGCACACGGTACCCGCGAGCGTCGGGCCGAACGTCGAGATCGTACCGACCGGCGACGCATCCGCGACCGCGGGCATCATCGAGACCCCAAACGCAACGAGCGCAACCGACCAGGACCCTTTCACCGAACCAGGCTCATTCAGCATCGCGATCCCCCTCTTGAGATCGGCCATTACGCACATCGACCCGCAACTTTGCAACACGTCGAGGTCGAGGGCAGGGCGCAGGCGCCGCCTATCGCGTTCTTTTTGCATGCTCGGCCGCTCGCTCGATCAGCTCCGCCAGCAGCGTCCGGTGGCATCGTTCCGCGTCGACACAAGCCGACGAGCAGAGCAGGGTGATGGTCTCGCCCGCCGCGACGCGCACCGCGAGCGCGCCCAGCATCACGGCGCAGCGGCCGCTCGGCCGCATGATCTCATCGAGATAGCGCTGGCGATATTCCAGCCAGGTGATCGGCGCCTCTTCCTTGCCGTAGAACGCGGCATGGAGCTCGCGGCTCGGTCCCAGATCCTCCATCCAGGCGTCCCACGGCTCCTGGTCCTTGCGCACGCCACGCGGCCGGTAGCGGCAGACCAGCACACGCAGGCCGTCGCCGGGCTCCGGTGCGTCGTTCCAGCGCTTGGTCCGGATCGGCATGCGCGACGAAGCTTAGACGAACGGGCGGGCCCGCAACCGCCGACCCCGCCCCCCCTGCCTATCGTCGTTCCATTCGCCCCAATCTTGACCCGCGGTCCCCCCCAATCCTGCACCTGCGGGGTGCGGCGTTTACAGGCATAGAAGTAACGCGGGACTCGCTTCATATTCCGCGACGATCTTCTCGATTCGCGCGCGTCGCGTCGCCGGACTGGTTTTGTCTGGTAGGGTAGGTGCCATGGCAACCTCGACCGACAGACGGCTTGTGGTCGCGCTGAGCCTGACCGGCGCGCTCTCGATCTTGACGTGGATCGCAGCGCCGGGCACCGCGCACGCGTGAGGTGTCTCCACGGCCGACGGTCTGTCGGCCTGCAGCTTCTCCGAGCATCAGGAGGAGACGCGCCCGCGCTGGCACGTCGGCGCCTCCGGGATCTACACATCGACGGCGATCGACTTCTCCAACAACCTGCGCATGGGCGAGACCCGCTCGTCGCTGGTCGCCTCGCTCGCCTACCATCCCACGGCGCGGCTCACGTATCAGCTCGCCGCCGGCGGCACGCTGGGCGGGCGGCTGCAGACGCCGCTCGGTGCGCAGGACTTCTCGTCGGGTGTCACCGCTGCCACGGGCGCGTCTTACCGCATCGTCAGCACGCCGGCCCTCTTCACCGTGCTCACCGCCAATCTGTCTTTCTCGCGGGAGCGCACGACCCTGGCTGGAATGAACGGCATGCCCGACGTCTCGGCGAGCTACGAGGCGTTCGATGTGCGCGCCGGCGTGCTCGTGGGAACCACGCTGTGGAAGATGCTGAGCCCGTACGCCGTGGCCCGGGTTTTTGGTGGGCCGGTCTACTGGACGTATCAGGGGAGCAGCGTCACCGGCACCGATGCCCACCACTACCAGCTGGGCGCGGGCCTCACGCTCGTTGTGGCGCATCGCTTCAGCGTCTTCGCGGAAGGGATCCCGGTCGGCGAGCGCTCGGCCGCCGCCGGCGCCGCGTTCGCGTTTTGACGTCGTTCCCCGCTTGGCCCGCGGGCCATCGACAGCCCCCTTGCCATCCGCTCCGGACCAGATAGAACACTGTCTTCGACCACAGACACGCCCGAGGAGCGACGCACAGCCATGAGCAAGGACGCGGCAAAGACTTGGAAGGAGACCCTGGGGCCGGCGATTCCCGAGGCGTGGGGCCGAGAGATCGACATCTTCGAGACGCAGATCGAGCTGCGCAAGAAGGGGAAGATCGAGGAGAAGCTCTTCGCGGAGACCCGGCTGCGCCGCGGCGCTTACGGCCAGCGCTACGACAACGGCCAGCGCCACGACGGCGAGACCACGCAGACCCTGCGCTATCCGTCGGGCGAGATCACCAAGGGCCCGGTGACGTTGTGGGACGCGCCCGGCATGCAGCGGATCAAGATCCCGTTCGGGCGCATGACCGCCGACCAGCTCGATGTGCTCGCGGCGCTGGCCGAGGAGTACTCTGACCGCATCCTGCACGTCACCACGCGCCAGGATTTCCAGCTGCACTTCGTGCACATCGACGACACGCCCGATCTGATGCGCCGGCTGGCGGCAGTGGGCATCACCACGCGCGAGGCGTGCGGCAACACCGTCCGCAACGTCACCGGTTGCCCGCAGATCGGCGTGTGCCAGACCGAGGCGTTCGACACTGCGCCCTACGCGCACGCGATCACGTTCTTCCTGCTCGGCCACGACGACACGCAGAACTTCGGCCGCAAGTTCAAGGTCGCGTTCTCGGGCTGCGCCGACAACCCGTGCGGGCTCACGAACTTTCACGACGTCGGCTGCATCGCGCGCACGCGCGTCGTCGACGGAAAGGAAAAGCGCGGCTTCGAGTACTACGTCGGCGGCGGCCTCGGCTCCGTGCCGCAGAACGCGCAGCTCCTCGACGACTTCCTGCCCGAGGAAGAGCTGTTGCCGATGACCCAGGCGGTGAGCCGCGTGTTCGCGCGCCTCGGCGAGAAGGCGAACCGCGCCAAGGCGCGCCTCAAGTTCCTGATCAAGAAGCTGGGCCTGGAAGAGTTCAAGCGCCTGGTGCTCGAGGAGCGCGCCACGCTGCGCCCCGACCCGCGCTGGACGGCGTTCCTGTCCGACCTGCACGTCACCGACGAGAAGCCCATCCGTCCCGCGGGCGCGCTGCCGCCGGGCCCGCACGCCGCCGGGTTCGACACCTGGCGCGCCAGCAACGCGATCGCGCAGCGCCAGCCGGGCTACGTGATGGCGACGGTGACGCTGCCGCTCGGTGACATGACGTCGGACCAGGGGCGCGGTCTGGCCGACATCGCGCGCCGCTTCACCGGCGACGCGATCCGCACCACCGTCGAGCAGAACATGCTCCTGCGCTGGGTCAGCGAAGCGGACTTGCCGGCGCTCTACGACGCGCTGGTGGCGATCGACCTCGGGTCGCCCGGGGCCAGCACCATCGGCGACATCGTCGCTTGCCCCGGCACCGACACGTGCAAGCTCGGCATCTCGTCGTCGCGCTCGCTGGCGGCCGAGCTGTCGCGCCAGCTCAAGGACAGCGGCATCGCCGACGATCCCAACGCGCGCGGCCTGCACATCAAGACCAGCGGGTGCTTCAATTCGTGCGGCCAGCACCACGTGGCCGATCTCGGCTTTCTGGGCGTGAGTCGTAACGTCAACGGGCGCCGCGTGCCGCACTTCCAGCTCGTCGTCGGCGGGCAGTGGACCAAGAACGGCGGCGCCTATGGCCTGGCGATCGGCGCGGTGCCGTCGAAGCGCGTGCCCGACGTGGTCAAGCGGCTCACGGCGCGCTACGCAGCCGAGAAGCAGCCTGGCGAGGGCTTCGCGGCGTTCGTGACCCGCATCGGCAAGAAGACGATCCGCGCGATGGTCGAGGAGCTCCAGATCTTGCCGAGCTACGAGCAGGACCCGAGCTACTACTCCGACTGGGGCGACCCGCGCGAGTACACCATCGACGACATGGGCGTCGGCGAGTGCGCCGGCGAGGTCGTGCCGATCGTCGAGATGGGCCTGGCGGCCAGCGAGCGCGAGATCTTCGAGGCGCAGGTGCTGCTCGACGACGGCAAGATCAAGGACGCGGTGTCGCGCGCGTACAGCGCGATGCTCGAGGCGGCGCGCTCGCTCACGCGCGAGAAGAGCCCGAACCTGAGCGCGGCGCCCGACGAGGTGGTCGGCGAATTCCGCAAGCACTTCTATGACACGCAGCTGTTCTTCGACCCCTACGCGGGCGGCAAGTTCGCGCAGTACCTGTTCCGCGCCCACGAGGAGCACGACAACGCGTCGACCGTCGAGGCGGCGCACCAGCTGATCGAAGAGGCGACGCTGTTCGTCGACGCCGCCCACCAGTGCTACACCCGGCTCGGCTCGTCGCTGGGCGCGCCCGCGCTCGGCGCCGGCGTCGGACCGTCCTGAAGAAAGCGTCATGCAACCGCAAAAGCTGCAGATCAAGCTCTACACCGATCGCGCGACCGGCATCTCGCCCGAGGCGTTCGTCGTCGTCTTTCACGGCTGGATCAAGAAAAAGCTCCTGCCCGAGCTGATGATCGACGTCGCCAACTACGCCCACGTGCCCAAGGGGCCGGGCGTGGCGCTCATCGGCCACGGCAACGACTACTTCATCGACGAGGGCGATGGGCGGCTGGGTTTGCTCTACAGCCGCAAGCGCGGCGCGCCCGACGCCGGCCAGCGGATCGCCGATGCCTTCCGGCGCACGCTGTACGCGGCGTCGTTGCTCGAAGGCGACGCCGCGCTGGCCGCCGGCGGCGCCAAGGTGCGCTTCCGTACCGACGAAGTGCAGCTGCGCGTCAACGACCGCCTCGCGGCGCCCAACGACGACGCGACCTTCGCCGCGCTCAAGCCGGAGCTCGACGGATTCTGCCGCGAGCTCTTCGGCGCGCCTTGCGACATCACGCGCGCGGGCGCGGCCACGAGCCTGTTCACCGTGAAGATCGCGACCGGCGTGAAGAGCGACGTGGCGACCCTGCTCGCGCGCCTCGGCGGCGCGCCGCTCGCGGACCGCTCGCTGGTCTGAAGCGAATTGCCTCTCGCACGCATTTGCGGTGCTGTTGCAATTCCGGTGACCGGGTCCGCGTAACATCCGCGCCTCATGTCGCCTCGCACGCGGATCGCGGCCGCCGGGTTGCTGTCAGCCGTCCTCGCCGTCGAATCGCGCACCGCCCAGGCGGCGCCGGGCGCGTTCCTGATCTCCAGCCCGGCGAACGGAGCGTTCGTGACGGAAACGCCGACGCTGTCGTGGCAAGCGTCGAGCAACGCGGCGTCGTACACGGTGACGATCACGCCCACCACGGGAGCGCCCTTCCTGCAGGCGGGGCTCACCGGGCTGTCCTATGCGATCGCGGGCGCCGCCGCGCTCACGGAGGCCGCGGGGCCCTACACCTGGCGGGTGACCGCGCGCGACAGCGCGGGCAACAGCACCGACAGCAACACCTGGTCGTTCTTCGTCGACACCACACCGCCCTTGCCCTTTGGGCTGGCGGCGCCCGCCGACGGTGGCTTCAGTCGCAGCGTTGGCCGTCTCAGATGGGACCCGGCGACCGATGCCGGCAGCGGCCTCGCGACGTACCACCTCTATCTCGACGGCGTCCGCTGCGGCGACTCGCTCACCGCCGGATTCACGCTGTCGACGGGCACGTGCAACCTCGGCGAAGGGCCTCACACCTGGGCGGTCTCGGCGGAGGACGCGACCGGCAACATTCGCTGGTGCACCCAGGCGCCCGGCGGCGTGGGCGGCTGGGTGATCAAGATCGACGACACCGGTCCGTCGGCCGGCGACGGCGGCACGTTCGATCTCACGAGCCCGGCGGCGAACGCGGTGATCAATCAGCCATCGCCGGCGTTCTCCTGGCAAGCCGCGACGGATCAGGGCGCGGGTGGCGTGACGTACGCGGTCTACATCGACGGTTCGGCTGCACCCGCGAGCGATCAAGCGATCACCGATACGTCGTACACGATCGCCGCGCTCTTGCCCGACGGCGATCATGTGTGGCGCGTGCGCGCGCGCGACGCCGTGGGTAACTTCACCGATTCGCCGACGCGCACGTTCACGGTCGACACGACCCGGCCCGACCCATTCCGGCTCAGCACGCCCGGCAACGGCACTTGCTCGATGACGCCCACGCCGAATCTCTGCTGGGTTTCCGCCAACGATGCCGGCGGTGTCGGAGGCTACCAGCTCTGGATCGATGGCGCCCTCGCGCTCGTGGCCAGCGATCCCACCGAGACCTGCGCGACGCCGCCAACGGCGCTGTCGCCGGGGATCCACGGCTGGTACGTCGTGGCGACCGATCGCGTGGGGAACGCGCGGCAGTCGATGGAGACGTTCCAGATCCTGATCGACTACCGAGCCCCATCGGCGCCGTCCCTGACGTCGCCGCTGAACGCGGCGTCCAGCCCCGATCCGCCGATGTTTGCCTGGAGCGCCGCTACCGACGCGGGTGGCATCGGCAAGTATCAGGTCTTCGTCGACGGCGGCGTGGTCGCCACGCTGGGCCCCGACGCGCAGGCCTGGTTGCCAAGAACCGACTTTTCGATCGGCCAGCACTCCTGGTACGTGGTCGCCGTCGACCAGTGCGGGGAGATCGCGACGTCGGAGACGCGGACCTTCACGACGTCCGCGTGCACCGCCGATGGTCTCGTGCACCCCTGCCCGGGTTACAATCTCGGGCCGTGCACGCCGGGAACGCGCACCTGCGTCGCGCCGGGAAGCTGGAGCGCGTGCGCGGGCGTGGTGAATCCGTCACCCGAGACGTGCAACAACCAGGATGACGACTGTGACGGCGTCGTCGATCAGGGCACGAACGGCTGTGGCGGAGTCTGCATGCTCCTGAACTTCGTCTCCGCAACCTGCGACGGCGACGACGCCGATCTCTGCCAGGAAGGGGTCTACACGTGCGTCGGCCTCAACAGCCTGAAGTGCGTCGAGACCACGCCGGTGAACGTCGAGATCTGCAACGGACGCGACGACGATTGCAACGGGATCATCGACGACGGCCTCACCGGATGCGCGACGTCGGCGCCCGACGGCGGTTCGAGGTCGGAGGCCGGCGCGCCGCTCGTCGATGGCGGCGATGACGCCGACGCGGCCGACGATGCCCCGAGCTCCGACGGCGGCGATGCCGCGGGGACCGGCGGCAAGAACGGGCGGACGCCCGAGGACGCGGCTGCGGACGCCAGCGTCCACAGTCGCTCGAGCGCCGGTTGTTCGTGCGCGGCGGCGCCGTCCGGGCGCGACTCCGCGCCGCTGTTCGCGATCGCGCTCGGTGGTGCGCTGATCGCCGTGGCTCGTCCGCGCCGGCGCTGGCCCTAGCCCAGGCGTCCCGACGACAGCATCGCGATGATCAGCACGCCCAGCGCCACGCGGTAGATCACGAACGGCATCGTGCTGCGCGTGCGCAGGAACTTGAGCAGCCAGGCGATGCTGGCGTAGCCGGAGACCGCGGCGACGATCAGCCCGACGGCCAGCGGCGTGCCGCCGATGTCGCGCGCGCGCAGGATCTTGGGGAGCTCGAAGATGCCGGCCGCGCCGACCGCCGGGATCGACAGCAAGAACGAGAAGCGCGCGGCGGCGTCGCGCCGGATCCCCAGCGCCATCGCCGCCAGGATCGTGATGCCCGAGCGCGACACGCCCGGCACCAGCGCCAGCGCCTGCGCGCAGCCGATGAGGATCGCGTCGCGCAGATCGATGGTGTCGAGGTCGCGTCCCTGCCCGTGCCGCCGGCGCTCGACCCAGGCCAGCGCCAGCGCCACGACGATGAGCGCGATGGCGACGACCCACAAAGACCGGAATGCGCCCTCGACCGCGTGGCGCAGCAGCAAACCAACCACGCCGATCGGGATCGTGCCCACGATGAGGTAGCCCAGGTGGCGCGCGTCGACGTTGGGGCGGGTGCCCGACGGCGCTCGTAGCGCCTCGAGCGCGGCGCGCAGCATGCGGACGAGCTCACCCAGGAAGAACACGATCACCGCGGCCAGCGTCCCCAGCTGCAGAACGGCGGTGAACGCCGCGCCCGGGTCGTCCCAGCCCGCGATGGCGGGCACGATGCGCAGATGGGCGGTCGACGAGATCGGCAAGAACTCGGTCACGCCCTGGACCAACCCCAGAATCGCCGCTTGGAACGCGTTCATGTGATTTCCCCTGATACCACGCGATGGACGCGGCCGTCATCGGCAGCGATGCGGAGCGCGCCGTCGGGGTCCAGGCCCTGGACCACGCCTTCGAGATCGTGCTCGCCGACACGGACGCGCGCGCGCGTGCCGATGGCGCCGTAGCGCGACCACCAGTCCACCGCCGCCTCGGTGCCGCGCCTCCGAAAATCGTCATACGCGAGCTCGAGCACCTCCAGGATCTCCGAGAGCACCTCGACCCGGTCGAAGGCGCGCCCGGTCGCCAGCGCCAGCGAAGTCGCGCGGTCGGCCAGATCGGATGGCAGCGCCGTCTCATTGACATTGAGCCCGATGCCGACCACGACGTGACTGACGCGATCGCCTTCGCTCGCCATCTCGGTCAAGATGCCCGCGATCTTCTTCGGGGACTCCGGTTGGGGAGTGCCTCGAGGAGCGCCGTGGGTCACCAGCTGCACGTCGTTGGGCCATTTCAGCTGCGGATGCACGCCGAGGGCTTCGAGCGCCCCCGCGACCGCCGCGCCTGCCAGCAGCGTCAGGGGTGGCACCTCGACCGGCGGCCTCGCGGGCTTCAAGAGAACCGAAAACGTGAGGTTCGCGCCTGGCGTCGCGTGCCACGCGCGTCCGAGCCGCCCGCGCCCGCCGGTCTGCTCGTCGGTGATGACCACCAAGCCTTCGGCGGCGCCCGCCCGGCCGCGCGCCGCCGCCACGTCGTTGGTCGATCCGCACGACGCCAGACACTCGCACGGCCGCCCGAGCCACCGCGTGGTCAGCGCCCGCGCGATCCGCGCGGCGTCGAGCGGCTCGAACGACCCAGCCAATGTCGCGGGTGTCTAGCGGTCCCCGGAGCCGCGTCCGGCTTCGGCCGGCCGCACCGAGAACGAGAAGTCGACCGCGCGCGCCGAGTGGGTGATCGCGCCGATCGAGATCACGTCGACGCCGGTCTTGGCGATCTCGCGGATGCGGTCGAGGGTCACGCCGCCCGACGCCTCCAGCACGATGCGCGGCGCACGGTCGCGCACGCGGCGCACCGCTTCGCTGAGGTCGCGGGTCGAGAAGTTGTCGAGCAGCACGACCTCGGCCCCGGCCTCGACCGCCTCCTCGAGCTGCGCGAGCGTGTCGACCTCGACGCCGATGCGCAGGCTGTGCGGGGCCACCGCGCGCGCGCGGCGCACGGCTTCGCGCACCGAGCCGCAGAGCGCGACGTGGTTGTCCTTGATCAGGATCCCGGATGACAGATCCGCGCGGTGATTGCCGCCGCCGCCGATACGCACGGCGTACTTTTCCAGCGCGCGGGCGCCCGGCATGGTCTTGCGCGTGTCGGTGATGCGCAGCTTGGCGCCCTCGACCGCCCCCACGAACGCCTGGGTCAGCGTCGCGATGCCGGACAGGCGCTGCAGGAAGTTGAGCGCGGTCCGCTCACCCGCCAGCAACGCCGCCGCCGGCCCGCGCACGGTCGCGACCGTCGTGGTCGGCGCCACCGGGTCGCCGTCGGCGACCTTCATGCGCACGCGCGTCCGCCAGTCGAACCGGGTGAAGACCGCCTCGACGACGCCCAGGCCGCACACGACCAGGCGCTCGCCGGCGGTGATGTCGCCCTCCGCCTCCTGGGACTCGTCGATCACGGACGCGGTGGTCACGTCACCGCGGCCGACGTCCTCTTCCAGTGCGAGATCGAGCAGGCGCTGAACCGCCGGCGTATACCAAGGGGCCGAATAGACGCTCATACGTGTGCCTCCTGCCAGTTTTGCACTGGCCAGCCGCGCCGTTTGGCCGCGCGCTTGAGGCGCGGGTCCGGGTTGACCACCACGCCATGCCCGACCCGCTCCAGCATCGGCAGGTCGCTATACGAATCGGTGTAGAACCAGCTGGAGCCGAGGTCGATCGACCGCCGGGCCACCATTTCTTCCGCCCAGTGAACCTTGCCCTTGCCGAAGCAGGCCGGGCCGATGAGGCGCCCGGTGAACGCTCCGTCGGCGACCTCGAACTGGGTCGACAGCACTTCGTCCAGGCCCAGCGTATCGGCGATCGGGCGGGTCACATAGCTCACCGAAGACGACAGGATCGCCAGCAGGTGGCCTTCTTGCCGGTGGTGCTCGATCTGGCGCAGGGCGCTGGGCAGCAGCAGGGGCAGGATCTCGTCCTCGACCCAGCGCTTGCAACGCTCAGCGAAGTCTTGCTCCGACCAGCCGCGCATCTGTCCGGCCATGATCGCGGCCACCGCGTCGAGATCAATTAGGGATAGATGATATTTGAGCATCCAAACCATCGCCTGCAACGCGCGCCCGAACGAGATCTCACCGCGCCGGCGCAGATCCTTCAGGAACAGCCGCCCCGTGTTGCAAGCCACCAGGGTTCGGTCGACGTCGAAGAAAGCTCCTGCCTGCGCCATAAAATTCGTTGTCAGTGTATCAGATACCATCGCTTAAGCCTCAGGCTACATTGATGATTTGGGGTTTTCCCCAACGGGTCCGTCCATGTGTGTGTGTTCGGCAGCCGTGCGCGTCGTCGTCGGCGCCGTGGTCCGGCTCCGTGCCGGGCTTCGATTTGACCTGGAGGGAAGCGCGAGGTAGTAAGAGGGCCGTAATGAGGCTCACTGGCGGGTCGGATCGTGGGCGGAGGCTCCGAGCTCCACGAGGCGCTCAGACCCGGCCGACGGCAGCGAAGGTACGAGAAGCGATCTTCAACATTCTTGGACCTCCACCGGATGGCAGCGTGCTCGATCTTTACGCAGGCACGGGCGCGCTGGGGCTGGAAGCGCTGTCGCGGGGCGCCCGGCGCGCGGTTTTCGTCGAGCGCGATCACGGAGCGCTGGTGGCGCTGCGCCGCAACCTGCGTGAGCTGGGGCTGGAGGACCGCTCGAGCGTCGTTGGCGCCGAGGTCTGCGCCGCCCTGCGGCGGCTGGCCTCGACCGGCGAGCAGTTCTCCTGGGTGTTCCTCGATCCGCCCTACGCGAAGGAGACCGAGGGTGTCCTGGCGGAGCTGTCGGGCGGCGAGCTTCTGACCCCGTGCGCGGTCGTGATCGTCGAGCACGACCGGCGTCATCAGCCGGGGTCGGTGGGCGGCCTGTTTCTCACCGATCGGCGTCACTACGGTGACACCGAGCTCTCGTTCTTCAGGAGCTCCGACTCGTGACCTCGTCGTTCAGACGCTCCGACCCGTGACCTCGTCGTTCAGGAGCTCCGACTCGTGACCTCGTCGTTGGAGCTCCGACCGGTGATGTTGTAACCTCCGGCGGCCACGCGCCGGAGCCCCCATGAGCACGCTCGCCGTATACCCGGGGACCTTCGACCCGATCACGAATGGGCACGCCGACATCCTGCGCCGCGCGCTGAAGATCTTCGACCGCGTCGTGGTCGCGCTGGCCGAGAACGTGCGCAAGGAGCCGCTGTTCTCGCTCGCGGAGCGGCGCGCGATGATCACCGACGCGCTGGGCGCCGACGCGCGCATCGAGGTCGACGCCTTCCAGGGCTTGCTGGTCGACTACGTCAAGCGGCGCAACGCCGGGGTCGTGATCCGCGGCCTACGCGCCGCGGCTGACTTCGAGTACGAGTTCCAGCTGGCGCACATGAACCGCCATCTGGCGCCCGAGATCGAGACGGTGTTTCTGATGACCAGCGAGGAGAGCTTTTATGTTTCCTCTTCTCTGGTAAAAGAAGTGGCCCTCATGGGTGGGGATGTGTCGCGGATGGTTCCGTCGTCCGTGGTCTCGGCCCTGCGGGCGAAGAAACTGAAAGGAGCAGGTCCGTGAAGCTGGCGCGAAGATTGTCCGTGATTGAGCCCTCGCCCACCCTGGCCGTGTCTGCGAAGGCGAAGGCACTGAAGGCCAAGGGGATCGACGTCATCAGCTTCGGAGCGGGTGAGCCCGACTTCGATACGCCGGTGCACATCAAGGAGGCGGCGAAGAAGGCGCTCGACGCCGGCGATACCAAGTACACGCTGGTCGAGGGGACGATCCCGCTGCGCAAAGCGGTCGCGGCCTGGCTGGGCAAGGCGCACGGCCTGACCTTCGACGTGTCGGAGATCATCGTGAGCTCGGGCGCGAAGCAGTCGCTCTACAACGCGATCCATGCGCTGGTCGACGAGGGCGACGAGGTCGTGATCCCGACGCCCGCCTGGGTCAGCTACAACGACATCGTCAAGCTGGCGGGCGGGCGGCCGGTCAACGTGCCGACGTCGGCCGACGAGAACTTCAGCGTGCGGGTCGAAGACGTGGCGCGGGCGATCACGCCGCGCACCAAGATCATCCTGGTCTGCTCGCCGTCGAACCCGACCGGCGCGGTCTACGACGAGGCGACGCTGCGCGGGCTGGCCAAGCTGGCGGTCGAGCACGACATCTGGCTGATGACCGACGACATCTATCGCACGCTGCTTTACGGAGATGCGAAGTTCTTCCAGCCGGCGACCATCAGCCCGGAGGTGCGGGCGCACACGATCATCATCGACGGTGTGTCGAAGGCGTTCTCGATGACCGGCTGGCGCGTCGGCTTCACGGCGGCGCCGAAAGAGGTGGTCGAGGCGATGGCGACGTTGCAGGGCCAGTCGACGACGCACGCGGCGTCGATGGCGCAGGCGGCGGCGCTGGCGGCGATCGAGGGTCCGACGACGGACCTCGAGATGATGCGCCAGGAGTTCGACAAGCGGCGCAAGGTCATGGTCAAGGGCCTGCGCGAGATCCCGGGCGTGAAGTGCGTCGAGCCGAAGGGCGCGTTCTACGCGTTCCCGGACCTGAGCGCGTTCATCGGCAAGAAGACGCCCGACGGCAAGAAGATCGAGAACGACGGCCAGCTGTGCGAGTACCTGATCGAGGGCGCGCGCGTGGCCGTGGTGCCGGGCTCGGCGTTCGGCGCGCCAGGGTTCGTGAGGTTGTCGTACGCGACGTCGATGAAGAACGTCGAAGAGGGCGTGAGGCGCATGGCCGAGGCGCTGCCCAAGCTGACGTAGCGCGCGCCGTAGACAATCGCGGCCCCCTCTCCCTCGCAGACGGGGGCGAGGGGCCCGGAGAGGCGTGTGCGAGGCGCTCGACGCCAACGTCACCCTCGCCCGGTCCGCCGGGAGCGGGTCGGGGAGAGGGCAGGCCTTGCGGGCGGGCGACGGTCGCCGCTCAAATTTGCGGGGGCGTCACGCCGCGCTTCCGGCGCAGCTTCTCGACCAGCGTCGTGCGGTTCAAGCCCAGCAGCTCCGCCGCGCGGTTCTTGTTGCCGCCGGTGCGCTCGAGCGCCTCGCCGATCATCCGCTCTTCGACCGCCTCCAGCATCGCGCGCAGATCCGTCCCGTTCGTCGGCAGCTCGGGCAGCGGCGAGGCCGACGGCGTCACCTCGCGCGGCGTGCGGATCGCGGGCGGCAGATCCGCGGGCATCAGTGTGCCGCTCCCCTTGACGATCACCAGCCGCTCGATGACGTTCTCGAGCTCCCGGATGTTTCCCGGCCACGGATAACCGCGTAGCGCCGCCATCGTCTGCGGATCCAATCCCGTGACCTGCCGCCGGTGCCGCTCGTTGGCGCGCGTCAGGAAGTGCTCCGCCAGCCGGGTGATATCGGTCGGCCGCGCGCGCAGGCTTGGCATCTCGACCGGAATCACGTTCAGCCGCCAGTACAGATCGGCGCGGAAGCGCGTCGCCGCCACCTCGCGCTCCAGGTTGCGGTTGGTCGCGGCCAGGATGCGCACGTCGATCTTCTGCGCGGTCTCCTCGCCGACGGGAAACAGCTCCCCGTCCTGGATCAGGCGCAGCAGCTTGGCCTGCACGCCCATCTCCATCTCGCCGATCTCGTCGAGGAAGATCGTGCCGCGATCGGCCTGGGCGAAGCGTCCCACACGCGACGTCGTCGCGCCCGTGAACGCGCCCTTGACGTGACCGAAGAGCTCCGACTCCACCAGCGACGGCGGAATCGCCGCGCAGTTCACCGCGACGAACGGCTTCGATGCGCGCGCCGAGCCCGCGTGCAGAGACCGCGCGGCCAGCTCCTTGCCGGTGCCCGACTCGCCGGTGATCAGCACCGTGCACCGCGTGTCCGCGACCTGCGACAGCAGGCTGAAGACCGGCACCATCGCGGGATCGTTGCCGAGCATCCAGGGCGCGTTGTGGTCGCGCCAGACGATCGGGTCCGGCGGCGTCACCTCGGGTGTCGACGGCTTCAGCACGTTCGCGACCGATTCCTCGAGCGCCTTGATCTCGAACGGCTTGATCAGGAAGTCGCGCGCGCCCGCGTGCATGGCCTTCACCGCGTCGGGGATCTCGGCGCTGCCGCTCATCGCGATCACCGGCGTCCCCGGCGCGTGCGTCCGGGCCGCCGCGAGGATCTCGAAGCCGTTGACGCCCGGCATCCGGATATCAGTCAGGATCAGGTCGAAGCGTTCTTGCCGCAGCCGCGCGTATCCGCCGGGACCATCGACGGCCACGACGTCATGCCCGGCCGAGCGCAGGATGCGCCCGAGACTTCGGCACAGCGAGTCTTCGTCGTCGCAGAGGAGGATCCGACCCATTTCGATTCGCCTGAGTTTCTCTCTTTTCTGGTCGCTTGCGTGAGTTTTCTGCAGTACTGAAACGATTCTCCTAAAGTTCGTATGCTCGTCGTCGTTTTGTCTTCGTCCTATCGTCATCACGTCTCGGAGGAGCCCGTCGCCCGCCGCGTCGACCACGCTCGCGGCGCTTGGACGCAAATGTGGGGAGAAGGGAGACGCGCCTTGCGCGCGGGCGCGTCGTGCTAGACATACGAAATGGTCGACCCCGCCAAGACCCTCATCGGTGAGCTCGAGCGCGAAGTCTCTGCGCTTCCGGGGGCTTCGCTGTTTCCGGGAGCCGGCTCCGATGCGGCCGCGCGATTTCAGGCGGTCATGGGGCGCTGGGCGCCACCCGGTTTTGCGGCATTCCTGAGCGCGCACGACGGCGGCGTCCTCGGCTCCGAGATCAAGATCCTCACGCTCGCCGAGTCGTCGCAGCGGCGCGCGGAATCCGAACGTGAGGGTGGTCGCGCGCCGTTGCCGTCACCGTCATCCTCTTGGCCGGCCGGGCTGTGGCCGGTGATGGAACGCGCGGGGCGGCGGTTCGCGCTCGATGCCGAAGAGGCCACCACGGACGGCGAGTGGCCCGTCGTCGAGGTGAGCGAGCGTGGCGTCGATCGCGTTGGCACGTCGTTTCTGCGCTTCCTGCACGTGCTGGCCGCCGAGCTGGCGGCCGCTGCGCGCCCCGACGCCGATCCCGTGGCGCTCGCGCACGAGCGCTGCCGCCGCGATCCGGGCCTGGCCGATCACTGGCTCACGCTCGCCGATCTGCAGGAGCAGGCGGGACGGCTCGACGACATCGACGCGACGCTGACCTCGGCGCTGCGCGCGGCGCTGCCTCCCACGCCGGCGCTGCTGCTGACGCTGGGGATGCGCGCGGTCCGCCACGAGGACTGGACCGCGGCGACGCGCGCGTTCGAGGACGCGATCGCGCTCGAGCCACTCACGGCCCGCGACGACGACGCGCGCCTGGACGCGGCGGCGCTGGTGTACGTGCTCGCCTCCGAGCGCGGCGACGCGGGCGCGATGGCCAGCGCGCGCCGCGTGCTCGGCGCGGCGGCGTCGGCCACCGCCGCGTTCTGGCGCGCGGAGGCGCTGCAGGCGATCGCCGCCGAGCAGTCGGCGGCGACGATCGACCTCGCGCTGCGCATCGTGCTGGCGCTGGTTCCCGAGGACACCGACGCCGTGAAGCTGAAGCAGCGCACGCCGCCGCTGCTCGTCGGCCTCAAGAGCCTGCAGCGCGCGCGCGAGGCGCTCGAGGCGGGGCGACCCGATCAGGCGGTGCGCGAGGCGCGCGCGGCGGTGGCGCCGGGACCGGCCGCCGAGCTCGGCTCGGCGCATGCGCTGCTGGCCGAGGCGCTGAACGCGATCCGCGATCGTGGCGCGCTGGAGGCGGCGCGCCGCGCGACCGAGCTGGATCCGTTCCTGGTCGAAGGCTGGCGCGAGCTCGGCGATGCGAACCTCGAGGCGGGCGATCTCAAGGGCGCGGAGATCGCGTTCCGCAAGGTGGTCGACATGGACGCGACCTACGGGCTCGGCTACGCCAAGCTGGCGCAGGTGCTGCTGGAACAGGGGCGCACGCTGGAGGCGCTGGAGTCGATCACCGCGGCGGCTGATCGCGGCGGCGACCCGTTCTTCCTGGCAGCGATCCGCGGCGACATTTATGCGGAGATGGAGCGTCACAGCGAGGCGGCGGAGTCGTACGACCACGCGCTGCGCGTCGAGCCAGAGGACCATTGGGCGCTGCATCAGGCCGCGGTCGAGCACGGCTACGCCGGCCACACGGCGCGCGCCGCGGAGCTGTTCGAGGCGGCGTTGAGGAACGACCGCGACGGCTGCCACCAGACGCTGGTCGACTACGGCGACCATCTGCGGCGCATCGGCCGCATCGGCGACGCCGTGAAGCTGTATCGCCGCGCGGTGGCTGCGGTGCCCGGCGATCCCGAATGGAAGCAGACGCTGCGCGACGCGGAGCGCGAGCTGCTCGCGGCCCCGAACTAGCCCCGGAACGCCACCTGTCTTCGATGCTGGACTCAGCGTCTTGGATATGACAAGACCACCCCTTGCGCATGACCCACCTCGACGAGCTCGAGCAGCAGAGCGTCTACATCTTTCGCGAAGCGTTTCGACACTTCGAGCGCCTGTGCATGCTCTGGTCGATCGGCAAGGACTCGACGGTGCTGCTGTGGCTCGCGCGCAAGGCGTTCTTCGGCCACATCCCGTTCCCGCTGGTGCACATCGACACCAGCTACAAGCTGCCCGAGATGATCGAGTACCGCGACCGCCTCGCGCGTGAGTATCGCCTGACGATGATCGTCGGTCAGGACGCCGAGGCCATCCGCCAGGGGCGTACGTTCCCGGCGACGCAGCACCTGCCCGACGGCCACCCCGACAAGCTGTCCCGCGTCGACTGCTGCGGCATCCTCAAGCGCGACGCGCTCAAGGCCACGCTACAGGGGACCGGCTTGCGCATGCGCCTCGACCTGGACACCGGCAAGTACGAGCCCGACCCCGATCGCGAGCCGTACACCGGCGTGATCGTCGGGGCGCGCGCCGACGAGGAGGGCAGCCGCTCGAAGGAGCGCTACTTCTCGCCGCGCGACAAGAACAACGCCTGGGACGTCGGCGACCAGCCGCCCGAGTTCTGGAACCAGTTCAAGACCGACTTCGCGCCCGGGACGCACGTGCGCGTGCATCCGCTGCTCGACTGGACCGAGCTCAACATCTGGGAGTACATCAAGCAGGAGAAGATCCCGACCGTGTCGCTGTACTACGACCAGGGCAAGGGCACGCGCTATCGCAGCCTCGGCTGCGGCCCCTGCCAGGCGCCGATCCAGAGCACGGCGAAGAACGTCGACGACATCATCGTCGAGCTCAAGAGCGGCAAGCTGCGCAACATCGCCGAGCGTTCCGGGCGCTTGCAGGACGGCAAGCACGGCCTGGAAGAGCTGCGTCGCGACGGATACATGTAGCCGGACAATTCGAAAACTTGGCGCTCGTGACTCGTGATATGGAATCGCGCGGTGGCTGAAGCGCAGCGCGATCAAATGAACGTCGTGATCGTCGGGCACGTCGATCACGGCAAGAGCACGGTCGTGGGCCGGCTGCTCGCCGACACCGGCGCGCTGCCGCAGGGCAAGCTCGACGCGGTCAGGCGCGAGTGCGAGCGCACCGGCAAGCCGTTCGAGTACGCGTTCCTGCTCGACGCGCTCATCGACGAGCAGGACCAGGGCATCACCATCGACACCGCCCGCTGCTTCTTCAAGAGCGACAAGCGCGACTACATCATCATCGACGCGCCCGGGCACATCGAGTTCCTGAAGAACATGATCTCGGGCGCGGCGCGCGCCGAGGCCGCCGTGCTGGTGATCGACGCGAAAGAGGGCGTGCGCGAGAACAGCCGCCGCCACGGCTACATCCTGTCGATGCTCGGCATCCGCCAGGTGATCGTGTGCGTCAACAAGATGGACCTGATCGGTTTCCGCGAGGCGCAGTTCCACGCGATCGAGCAGGAGTACCGCGCGTTTCTCGAGGGGATCGGCGCCGTGCGGCCGCTGCGCTTCATCCCCGTGAGCGCGATCCTCGGCGAGAACCTGGCGACGCGCGGCGCGGGCATGCCCTGGTACACCGGGCCGACGTTGCTCGAGACGCTCGACGGACTGACCAAGGCGCCGCCCAGGGTCGACCAGGCGATGCGCATGCCGGTGCAGGCGGTCTACAAGTTCACCAGCCGCGGCGACGACCGCCGCATCATCGCCGGCCGCGTCGAGGCTGGTCATGTGCGTGTCGGCGACAAGGTGGTGTTCTCGCCGTCGAACAAGGTCAGCACCATCAAATCGATCGAAGGCTTCAACACGCCGCCGCGCGACCGCATCGAGGCCGGCTGGTCGACCGGCTTCACGCTGGCCGAGGAGATCTACGTGACCCGCGGCGAGGTCATGAGCCACAGCGATCGCGCGCCGCTGGTCAGCACGCGCCTGCGCACCAACATGATCTGGCTCGGCAAGAAGCCGTTCACCGCCGGCCGCGACTACAAGCTCAAGCTGGGGACGGCGGCGGTGCCGGTGCGCATTCACCGCATCCTCAAGGTCATCGACGCGTCGGAGCTGGGCAGCGTGCTCGAGAAGGATTACATCGGCCGGCACGACGTCGCGGACGTGATCCTGGAAACCCGACAGCCGGTCGCCTTCGACCTGACCGGCGACTGCGAGGCGACGGGCCGCTTCGTGATCGTCGACGGCTACGACGTCGCCGGCGGCGGCATCGTCACCGCGGCGGTTGCCGACGAGCTCAAAGATCTGCGCGCCGAAGCGCGCACCCGCGACTTCAACTGGGTCGCGGGCGGCGTCACCGCCGAGGCGCGCGCGCAGCGCTTCGGCCACCGGTCGGCGCTGATCATGTTCGTTGGGCCGGCCGGGTCGGGGAAGCACAAGTACGCGCGCGCCGTCGAGAAGGCGCTGTTCGAACGCGGCCGCAACGTCTACATGCTCGACGGCAAGAACGTCCTGCTGGGCGTCGACCACGACCTGTGGGTCGACGCCGCGCAGTCGGAGCTGGTGCGCCGGTTCGGCGAGGTCGCGCACCTGCTGCTCAATTCAGGGATGCTGGTGGTCTCGACGACCAACGCGATCGGCCTCGCCGACGCGGGCGCGGTGCAGGCGCTGATCCCCGACACGCCGACGCTGCTGATCGATGTCGACCCGGCGGGTGACAGCCACCTTCCGTTCGATCTGCGGATCCGTGGGACGGAGCCCGAGGAAGACGTGATCGCCGGCGTCGTCGACCTGCTCGTCCGGCGGCAGATCACCTTCAACTGACCGGCCGCGACTCTCGTCATATCGCCCCGGCGTCGTTCGGCGGCGAAAAAGCGATCACGCGATGCCACTTTTTTTGATGATGGAGCGCGAGTGCCGGGTTTCATTGTGCATTTTTTTTACGCACCCTGCCTGCTTGCCCGTTGGTGGAGGCACTAGCCCCATATGTCAGCGATGCACAAGCTCGGTACCCGGGACCGCGAGTCGAACGCATACGCCGCGACGCTCGACGACATCGCCAACCGTACCGCGGGGCGGTATCCGGTCTTGGCTGCCCAACTCCGTCAGATTGCTCGAGACTACCGGGAGGCGCCTCCCAGCCGCGAGGCGCCGCGGGATGGGTCACGCCGCCCGGGCTAACCAGACGGTCAGCGAGACGCCGCTAACCCGTCAGCTCCGTCCTCTATTTACATAACTTCCTTTAAACTGAAGCCCGTGCGTCCATCGGCGCTCGGTCAGGCCGCGTCACTGTTGTTGACGTTCCTGGGCGGTTGCACGGCCCACGTCGGTGCTAGCGGCCACGAAGACGGGGGCGCTGGCGGCGCGCCCGCTATCGACGGCGGGGCCCATGATGTGCGGCCCGACACACCTGACGTTGGCGATGCCGGCGGGCTTGGCGGCACTGGCTCCGGTGGCCGTGGCGTTGGTGGCTCCGGCGCGGGGGGCAGCGCGGGCACCAGCGGCGCCGGAGGTACGGCGGGAATGGGTGGACCATCGCTGTGCTCCGCGGCGCGCTACATCGTCTGCGAGGGATTCGAAACCACCGCCGCGGGCAATGACGTCGCGCCCGCGGGCTGGACGCGCGCCGGCGCCGTCGACGTCATCGCCGACGCCGGCAACGTCTATCGCGGCGCCCACGCCATGCGCATCGACGCCGCCGCCAGCGGCCCGCGGCGGATCACCCTCGCGGGCGCCGCGGTCAGCGCGCTCGGCGGCAGCCACTGGGGGCGTATCTTCTACAAAGTACAGACCCCGGCGCCGATGCCGACCTCGGGTGTCGTGCACTCGACGATGGTCGCGGGCGCAGCGGCGAGCCCGGTCTCGGGCAACATCGAAGTGCGCGTCGTCGACACCGTCGAGGACACCACCGGCCACCATCAGTTCCTCTACAACGTGCAGCCCGACACGCGTGCCGAGTTCGGCACCGGCAGCGACTACTCGTGGACCTACGACGGCAAGTGGCACTGCGCCGAGTGGCACGTCGACTTCGCCACGCAGAGCTATCATTTTTACTTCGACGGCGCGGAGCTCACGTCGATCGCGATCAGCAACGGCGCCGGCAACTTCACCAACTCCGAGATCCCGTCGGTCTTCACCAGACTGTCGGTCGGTTGGAACAACTACCAAACGTCGACCCCCGGCTTCGTCGCCTGGTTCGACGAGATCGCGGTCGATCTGAACCGCATCGGCTGCGGCGGCTAGCGGCAGACCTCCTCCGTGGAATGACGGCCCCGCGATTGCAGCTCAACTGGGCGTGACGGATCGAGCGACATTCGGATCGCTGGTGCTGGCACCGCTGGTGCTCGCTTACACCGTCGAGGTCTTCTACCAAGTCAGGCTTCAGGCTCGCTTTCTCGAGGCGATACCGCAAGAGGTCCGCGCCGGTTTCCCGCGCCACCCGAAGCGCGCGCTGTTCTCGTTCCTCGCGTCGCTGCGCTTCCAGATCGCGGTCTTGCGCTACGCGAGGCTCAATCTGCCCGACGACGCGGCGGCGACCACCTACTGGAAGCGGCGCATGCGCGCGAGCATCATCCGTGAGTCGATTCTTCTCGGGTGCCTTGCGGTGTCGACGGGCGTGCTGCTCTGGCTCGGTTGGCGGCCGCTCGGGCCTGGCCGCTGACAGCCTGGGCAACCTCGTGCCTTTGAGGCTCGAATGTTGCGCGCCACTCTGACAAAGTAGCGCCGATGGAGGCTGGAGCCGAGACGCGCACCGCCGCCGCTCCCACGCGGGGCGCGGAGGGGGCCGAACCGCCCGCGACCAGCCGGTTCTCGCGGGAAGCTCTGGCACGCGAGCTCAACCCCGGCCAGCTGGAAGCGGTCGCCTACCCGGGGCGCCCGCTGCTGGTGGTGGCCGGCGCCGGGTCGGGCAAGACACGGGTCATCACGTTCCGGCTGGCGCGGCTGGTCGCGTCGGGCGCCGATCCGCGCCGCATCCTGGCAGTGACCTTCACCAACAAGGCCGCCGGCGAGCTGCGCGAGCGCGTCGGGCACCTGCTGCGCTCCGGCGTCGGCGGGCTCTGGGTCGGTACGTTCCACTCGGTGTCGGCGCGCCTCTTGCGCCAGTGGGGCGCGGCCGTGGGGCTGCGCAAGGACTTCGTCATCTACGACGACGACGATCAGAAGCGGCTGCTGGCGCGCGTGCTCGCGGATCTGAAGGTCCCCGAGCGATTGTTCCCGGTGCGGCAAGTGCTGTCGGCGATCGATCGCGCGAAGAACCAGGGCATCACGGCGGCGTCGTTCCAGCCCGGCGACTACTTCGACGACGTCGTCGCCAAGGCGTACAAGCTCTACGAGGAACGGCTGGCCGCGTCCAACGCCACCGACTTCGGCGGCCTCTTGATCGCGGCGCTGCAGATCTGCCTCGGCGACACGCCGACCGCGCATCAGATCGCAGAGCGATTCGACCACGTGCTGGTCGACGAGTTCCAGGACACCAACAGCGTGCAGTACAAGCTGGTGCGTTGCCTCTCGCGCCGCACCGGCAGCATCACCGTCGTCGGCGACGAGGACCAGTCGATCTACAAATGGCGCGGCGCCGACATTCGCAACATCCTCGACTTCGAGCGCGACCACGCCGGCGCGCGCGTGGTGAAGCTGGAGCAGAACTACCGCTCGACCGGCAACATCTTGCGCGCGGCCAACGCGATCATCGCCTGCAACTCCGAGCGCCGGCCCAAGCGCCTGTTCACCGAGGCCGGCGACGGCGCGCGCATCGTGCTCTTCGAAGGCGAGACCGAGCGCGACGAAGCCGAATTCGTCGCGAGCCGCATCGCCGCGATGTTGCAAGAGGGGATGAGCCCGCGTGACTTCGCGGTCTTCTACCGGACCAACGCGCAGTCGCGCGTGCTGGAAGACGCGTTCCGCGCGCGCAACCTGCCCTACGTCGTCGTCGGTGGCACGCGGTTCTTCGATCGCGCGGAGATCAAGGACCTGATCTGCTACCTGCGCGCGATCGGCAACCCCGACGACGGCATGGCGCTGCAGCGGATCATCAACGTGCCGGCGCGCGGGATTGGCGCCGCCACCGTCGACAAGATCAGCGAGGTGGTCTACAACGGGCCGCCCGCGCCGCCGGCCGAGGCGCTGCCGCCCGCGCGCGGCGCGCAGGCCGAGCTGCCGCTGGCGCAGAGGGGCGCGCGCAAGATGACCGCCTGGTCGGCGCTGGAGCTGTGCGCGAACGACGAGAGCATCCTCGGGTCGGGGCCGCGCAAGAAAGTCGCGGCGTTCGTGTCGCTGATGAACAAGCTGCGCACCGAATCCGCGGGCCTCGGGCCGGCGGATCTGGCAGAGAAGGTGCTCGAGGAGAGCGGCTACCGCGACGCGCTCGCCGCCGAGTCGACGATGGAAGCCGAGGGGCGCATGGAGAACCTGCTCGAGCTCGTCGGCCAGATGCGCGAATACGAGCGCGAGGCCGAGGAGCCCTCGCTGGCGGGATTCCTCGAGCGGATCGCGCTCGCGTCGGACGTCGACGGCTACGATCCGGAGAAGGGCGCGGTCTCGCTGATGACCGTGCACACCGCCAAGGGCCTGGAGTTCCCGGTCGTGTTCCTCACCGGGCTCGAGGAGCGGATCTTTCCGCACGCGCGCAGCGTCGACGACGACTCGGCCGTCGAGGAAGAGCGCCGGCTGTGCTACGTCGCGGTCACGCGCGCGCGGACACAGCTCTATCTGTCGCGCGTGCGCCGGCGCCGCCTGTCGGGGCAAGAGCTGCCCGGCATCCCCAGCCGATTCCTGCGCGAGCTGCCGCCGGAGATCATCGACGCGATCGTGATGGAGCGTCCGCGCGAGTACGGCGGACAGTACGGCGAGACCGAGGGGCAGGGCCCCTGGGGCGGCCGCTGGAATCGAGACGACGTGCCTGAGTATCAGCGCTCCGCCGCGCCACCGGCCGCGCGACGTCTCGGCGGGCGACCAGCGCCGGCGCAGTCCGGAGGGCCGCGCGCGGCACCGGGCGAGCTCAGCGTGCATTATGACGGCGACAGCGGCGGTGACGCGAGCGGCCTGCATATCGGCGACAAGCTGCGCCACCCGCAGTTCGGCGTTGGCGAGGTGCGCAGCTGGCAGTCGTCGGGCGCCGACATGAAGGTCACCATGCGTTTCCCCACCGCGGGCATCAAGACGATCCTCGCCCGCTTTCTCACCCGTCCCTGAGCTTTCGAATGATCACGCTCCATGCCCACATCAATCGCAACGCGCCGAACACGCTGAAGCTGCGGGTCGCGCTGGCCGAGGCCGGCGCCGCGTACGAATATCGCGCGGTCAACCTCGACGCCGGCGAGCAACGGCGGCCCGAGTTCCTGGCGCTGAATCCGCACGGCAAGATCCCGGTGCTGGTCGACGGCGACTTCGTGCTCGCGGAGTCGGACGCGATTCTCTGGTATCTCGGCGAGCGCTTCCCCGACGCGCGGCTGCTGCCGGCGGCGGACGCGCGCGATCGCGCGGCCGCGCAGGGCCGCGCGCGCGTGCTGCAGTGGTGCGCGTTCTCGTCGACGGGACTCCACCAGGCGTTTGTGGATGTCTACATCCACAAGGTCAAGGCCGCGCCCGACCAGCGGGTGAGCTGGGTCGGCGAGGCGGCGATGCAAAAGCTGGATCGCCTGCTCGGCGTGATGGAGGTCGTGCTCGCGCAGCGCGCGTTCCTCGCGGGCGATTTCTCGCTGGCGGATCTGGCCGCAGCGTCGGTCCTGCATTCGGTGAAGGCGAGAATTCCCGGCGATCCGACGACCGGCCGCGCGGCGCTGGGCGCGTGGTACCAGCGCGTGACGGACCGTCAGTCGTGGCGAGAGGCGATGGCCTCGGCCGAGGAGTCGAAATGAGCCCGGCCCCGAAGGGAGAGCCGACGAAGGGAGAGTCGACGAAGGGAAAGCGAAACGCGGGCACGCGGACCGATGCGATCGCGCGCCTGCCTGGTGGCTCGGCGCTCGGGCCGGCGCGCCTGGCCAAGAAGCTGCGGGCGATTCGCGCGCAAAATCCCGGCGTCGTCGAGCTCGACACGCAGTTGGTGCATTTCGTCGCGCTCGCGGGGCCGCTCGACGACGAGGAGACGGCGACGCTGCAGCATCTCTTGCGCTACGGCCCGACGCTGCAGCGGCAGGACGTCGCCGGCCGCCGCCTGCTGGTCGTGCCGCGCCTCGGGACGATTTCGCCCTGGTCATCGAAGGCGACCGACATCGCTCATATCTGCGGCCTGGCGTCGGTGCGCCGGATCGAGCGCGGCGTCGCCTACTCGATCGCGGGTGACGTCGCCGACGAGCCGGCGCTGCGGCGCGCGCTGCACGACCGCATGACGGAGTCGCTGCTCGACGACGGCGATGCCGCCGCCGGCGTCGGCGCTGACCTGGCGCCGATGTTCGCGCGCGCGCAGCCGCGGCCGCTGGCCACGGTCGCGCTCGGTGATGACGGCGCTGCGGCGCTGGCGCGCGCGAACCGGGAGATGGGCCTGGCGCTGGCGCCCGACGAGATCGGGTATCTGCTCGACCACTACCGCGCTGTCGGTCGCGATCCGACCGACGTCGAGCTGATGATGTTCGCGCAGGCCAACAGCGAGCACTGCCGCCACAAGATCTTCAACGCCGCCTTCGTGATCGACGGGGAACCGCAGGCGGAGACGCTGTTCCAGATGATCCGCCGCAGCACCGAGGCCTCGCCGGCCGGCGTGCTCTCGGCCTACCGCGACAACGCGGCCGTGATCGAAGGGTCGCTCGCGGGACGGCTGTTCCCCGATCCCGAGACCGGCGTCTATCGCTATGCGCGCGAGCTAGCGCACATCTTGATGAAGGTCGAGACCCACAATCACCCGACGGCGATCTCCCCGTATCCGGGCGCGGCCACCGGCTCGGGTGGCGAGATTCGCGACGAGGGCGCGACCGGCCGCGGCGGGAAGCCCAAGGCCGGGCTGTGCGGGTTCTCGGTCTCGAACCTGCGGCTGCCGGGTGCCATCCGCCCCTGGGAGCACGACTACGGCAAGCCCGACCGGATCGTGTCGGCGCTCGACATCATGCTCGAGGGGCCGATCGGCGCCGCCGCGTTCAACAACGAGTTCGGCCGCCCGAATCTGTGCGGATATTTTCGCACCCTCGAGATCGAGGCGCCCGGCCCGCGGGGATTCGAGGTCCGCGGCTACCACAAACCGATCATGGTCGCGGGCGGTCTCGGCAACATCCGCGCGGAGCACGTGCAGAAGAGCGAGATCCCGGCCGGTGCGCCGATTGTCGTGCTCGGCGGTCCCGCGATGTTGATCGGCCTCGGCGGCGGCGCGGCGTCGTCGGTGGCGTCGGGCTCGTCGCACGAGGATCTGGATTTCGCATCGGTCCAGCGCGACAACGCCGAGATGCAGCGCCGCTGCCAGGAGGTGATCGACCGCTGCTGGGCGCTCGGCGCCGAGAATCCGATCCTTTCGATCCACGACGTCGGCGCGGGTGGGCTGTCGAACGCCTTGCCCGAGCTGGTCAACGACAGCAACCGCGGCGCGCGTTTCGATCTGCGGCGCGTGCCCAGCGACGAACCGGGCATGTCGCCGCTCGAGATCTGGTGCAACGAGGCGCAGGAGCGCTACGTGCTGGCGATTGCGCCCGCGCGCTTCGCGGCGTTCGAGCGTCTGGCCGAGCGCGAGCGCTGTCCGTTCGCCGTCGTCGGCGAGGCCACCGACGACGGGGTGCTGCGGCTGGACGACAGCGTGCTCGAGCGGTGCGCGATCGACATGCCGCTCGCCGTGCTGCTGGGCAAGCCGCCCAAGATGACGCGCACCGTGGCGCACGCCCAGCCGGCGCTGCAGCCGTTCGAGCCCATCATGGTCGCGGCGGCTTCGGAGGGTACCGCGGGTAGCGAAGCGGCCCCGTCCGCGGACGGGGCCATGTCGATCGATCTGCGCGAGGCGGCGCTGCGCCTGCTGCGGCTGCCGGCGATCGCCGACAAGACGTTCCTGATCACCATCGGCGATCGCACCGTCGGTGGTCTGTGCGCGCGCGATCAGATGGTCGGCCCGTGGCAGGTGCCGGTCGCCGACGCCGCGCTGACCACCGCCGGCCTCGACACCACCGCCGGCGAGGCGATGGCGATCGGCGAGCGCGCGCCGGTCGCGCTGCTCGACGCCGCCGCGTCGGCGCGCATGGCGGTCGCCGAGGCCATCACCAACATCGCGTCCGCGCCGATCGCGCGCCTCGGTGACGTGCGCCTGTCGGCGAACTGGATGGCCGCGGCCGGTCACCCGGGCGAGGACGCGCGCCTCTACGACGCCGTGCGCGCGGTCGGCCGCGAGCTCTGCCCGGCGCTGGGCATTGCGATCCCCGTCGGCAAGGACTCGATGTCGATGCGCACGGTCTGGAAGGAGACCGGCGAGGCGCGCAGCGTGACCGCGCCGCTGTCGCTGATCGTCAGCGCGTTCGCGCCGGTCACCGACGTGCGCCGCGCGCTGACGCCGGAGCTGCGCACCGACGCCGGCGACACCACGTTGCTGCTCGTCGATCTCGGGCGCGGCAAGAATCGCCTGGGCGGATCCGCGCTGGCGCAGGTCTACGGTCAGGTCGGCGCCGAGCCGGCCGATCTCGACAGTCCGGCGCTGCTCGCCGGTTTCTTCGCCGCGATCCAGGAGGCCCGCGATGCGGAGCTGCTGCTCGCGTATCACGATCGCAGCGACGGTGGCGTGTTTGTGACGCTGCTCGAGATGGCGTTCGCGTCCGCCGTCGGCCTCGAGTGCGAGCTCGCGGACCTGCCGGGCATCGACGACGCGCCGCTGGCCGCGCTGTTCAACGAAGAGCTGGGCGCCGTGGTGCAGGTGCGCGCGGGCGACGCCGCGCGCGTCGCCGAGATCTTCGCGCGCCAGGGCCTGGCTGGATCGATCTATGCCGTCGGACGCCCGCACCCCGGCAACCGCGTGGTCTTGCGGCGCGGCGGTGAAGCGATGTTCGACGAGGCGCGGACGGGGCTGCGCGGCATCTGGTCGGAGACCACGCATGCGTTGCAGGCGCTGCGCGACGATCCGACCTGCGCCGACGAGGAACAAGCCGGACGCGTCGACCCGGAGGCGCCCGGCCTGACCGTGGCGCTGGGTTTCGATCCCGACGCCGACGTCGCCGCGCCGTACCTCGCGCGCGGCGCGCGGCCGCGCGTCGCGATCCTGCGCGAGCAAGGCGTCAACGGCCAGATCGAGATGGCGGCGGCGTTCCTGCGCGCCGGCTTCGAGCCGGTCGACGTCCACATGACCGACATCATCTCCGGGCGCACGCGCCTCGACGGCTTTCGCGGCCTGGCGGCGTGCGGCGGCTTCTCGTACGGCGACGTGCTCGGCGCCGGCGAAGGCTGGGCGAAGTCGATCCTGTTCAACGCGCGCGCGCGCGACGAGATGGCGGCGTTCTTCGAGCGCCGCGACACCTTCACGCTGGGCGTATGCAACGGCTGCCAGATGCTGTCGAACCTGCGCGATCTGATCCCGGGCGCCACGCTCTGGCCGCGCTTCGTGCGCAACCGCAGCGATCAGTTCGAGGCCCGACTGGCGCTGGTGACGATCGAGAAGAGCCCGTCGGTGCTGTTCGCCGGGATGGCCGGTTCGCGCGCGCCGATCGCGGTCGCCCACGGCGAGGGACGCGCGGAGCTGCTGTCACCGTCAGCGCGCGAGGCGCTGGACGCGAGCGGCCTGGTCGCGGCCCGCTTCGTCGACGGCGCCGGCCGCGTCGCGGAGCGCTACCCGCAGAACCCCAACGGCTCGCCGGGCGGCATCACCGCGCTCACCACCCCCGATGGCCGCGCGACGATCCTGATGCCGCACCCCGAGCGCGTCTTTCGCAGCGTGCAGATGTCGTGGCATCCGCGAACGTGGAACGAAGACTCGCCCTGGATGCGCATCTTCAGGAACGCGCGGGTCTTCGTGTCGTAGCTATTTTTCCGCCGGCGCCGCCGCCCCCTCGCACGCCTTCTGCCCTTCGGGAAACCAGATCGTGTTCGCCTGCGCGCAGGCCTTGTCGCGTCGTTCGATGAGGCGCTTGCCCCACTTCTTCGTCGCGTCGAGCTTGGTCGGCGGACACTTCCGTCCCGGATCGCACGAGTAGGCGCCCCAGCCGGCGGCGTCGCCGGTGCCGATCGCGACCACCGTCACCGGTCCGATGTCGGCCATCAAGATCGCGAGCAGGTACGACTTACCCAGCGCCGGCAGCCCCTTTCCGATGCCAGTCGCCGCGCACTTGCGCGTCTCCTCGACGCCGACGTCCTTGGCGGTCGCGCCCAGCCCGCCGCGATCGATGCAGGGCTTGTTGCCCTGGGCGGCCCAGCTCTCGAGTCCCAGAACCTTGTCGACGGCGACGACGGCGTCGGCCATCTCCTTGGCCAGATCGGAGGGCAGCTTCGCGGCGGTCGCGCCGGGCGCGGCTGCCAACCACAACAGCGGGAGAATCGCGGTCGACGTCATGGCGGCATCTTATTCCGCTGGCCCGACTTCGCCCATTTTCCAGCCACTTCCGCGCATCTGGCGCCGTTCGCGGCGCGTCTTTGCAGGCGCTCGAGCCAGGTCGGTTCCCGCCCCCGTCGGCGCCTTCGGCCTCCTACCGGGGCTTTTTCCTCCGCCCGCGCCCCATCTTGGGGTAGACCTCCCGCTCCCATGAGGGCAGTCCTTTGAACGACCCGACGCGTTTCTCCGATCTCGGCGCCGAGCTACCGCCCGCGCTGCTGCAGGCGCTGGAGGCGCGCAGCTACGACCTGGCGACGCCGGTTCAGACCGCGGTGCTCGATCCGGCGGCACACGGGCGCGACCTGCTGGTCTCGTCGCAGACCGGATCGGGCAAGACCATCGCGTTCGGTGCCGCGCTGACGTCCACGCTCCTCGAGGAGGTGCGCGCGCGCACGCCCGGCGCGCCGCGCGCGCTGGTCATCGTCCCGACGCGCGAGCTGGCCGCGCAGGTGCGCGAGGAGCTCGGCTGGTTGCTGGCCGGCACGGCGCTGCGGCTGGGCTCGTTCACCGGAGGGACGGCGGTGAGCGGCGATCTGCGCGCGCTTCACCGCGGCGTCGACGTCGCGATCGGCACCCCGGGGCGGCTCGTCGATCTGATGCGGCGGGAGAAGCTGGCGCTGGGCCAGTTGCAAGTGGTGGTGCTCGACGAGGCCGATGAGATGCTCGACCTCGGCTTCCGCGAGGATCTGGAGACGCTGCTGGGCGCGGCGCCCGTCGAGCGGCGCACGCTGCTGCTGTCGGCGACGTTGCCGTCCGAGATTCGCGCGATGGCGCGGCGCTTTCAGCGCGACGCCCTGGCGATCGATCCGCGCCAGGGCTCCGCGGGCGCGGGCACACGGCCGGCTGGCGGCGGGCACGACGACATCACCTACGCGGCGCACCTGATCGCTGGCGGCGATCGCCTGGCGGCGGTGGTGAACCTGCTGCGTGCCTCGCCCGATGCGCGCGCGATCGTCTTTTGCACGACGCGCGACGGGGTGGGCGCTCTGCATCGCGAGCTGGTCGTGCGCGGCTTCGCGGCGACGGCGATCTCCGGCGAGCGCGCGCAGGCGGAGCGCGACCGCGCGCTGGATCAGATCCGCCAGGGCGAGGCGCGGATCCTGGTCGCCACCAACGTCGCGGCGCGCGGGTTGCACCTGCCCGACGTCGATCTGATCATCCACGCCGACCTGCCGCTCAACGCCGAGTCCCTGACCCACCGGAGCGGGCGCACCGGGCGCGCCGGCCGCAAGGGGACCGCGGTGCTGATCGCCAGTCTGGCCGACCGCCGCAAGGCCGAGCGCCTGCTCGCGACCGCGCGTGTTCGTGTGGCCTGGACCGCGCCACCGTCGGCCAAGCAGATCGCGGCGGCCGCGCGCACGCAGCTCATCGACAGCTTGCTCGCGGAAACGCCCGCCGACGCCGCCGAACCCGCGGCCGACGGCGAAGGCGATGGCGACGCCGACGATCTGCTCGCGCCATTTCGCGGTAAGCTCCCGGTCGAAAAGCTCGCGCGGCGGCTCCTCGAGCGCGAGCTCGGGCGATTGCCAGCGGGTGAGAAGTTGCTCCCGGTCGTGCTGCCGTCGGCCGACAGCGATCGCCGCTTCGGTCGTGGCGGCGGCGAGCCCCCGCCGCGTCAGCGCGCGCCCGGCGACTTCGCGCGCGAGGGCGTGCGGTTTCGCGTGAACCTGGGCGGCAAGGACCAGGCCGATCCGCGCTGGCTGCTGCCGCTCATCTGCCGGCGCGGGGGCGTCACCCGGCGCGAGGTCGGTGCGATTCGCATCGGTCCCCAGGAGACGATCTTCGAGATCGCCGGTGACGCCGCGGCTGATTTCGCGCTCGCCGCCGCGCAGACCGACCCGCGCGCGCCGCACGTGCGCATGGAACGCGCCGACGGAGCCGGTGCGACCTTTGCCGCTGCGCCCGCGAGTGCGCATCACTCGAAACCGGAAGTGGCGAGACCGCATCCCGCGAAGCCGGATACGGCGAAACCGGACGCGGTGAAACCGCACCCCGCGAAATGGGATGCGGCAGTGAAACCACATCTCGCGAAACCAGATGCCGAAAAACTGCATCCTGCGAAACCGGAAGCGCCGAGACCGCACCCCGCGAAACCGTACGCGGCAAAGCCGCACGCTGCGAAGCCGCACCCGATGAAACCGCTGGCGGTGAAGGCGCACGACGGCAAGGGTCAGGGCGGCCACCGGCCCTTCATGCGGTCGCACGCCACGCGGCCGGCGGGCTTCAAACCCGGCCCGAAGCAGCCGCACCCGGCCGGTAAACGCCGGGATTGAGCATGGCGATCCTGGTCAGCGCGCAGGATCTCGAGG